>JAEEGL016675168.1_pt1 | contig 39737 bp, 37 predicted proteins | sample 9134231 | NCBI WGS metagenome assembly JAEEGL01 (sample SAMN16246548, study PRJNA631951) | gut metagenome | biome: gut microbiome; feature: rumen; material: fiber-attached | host: Bos | place: Iran: Karaj | collected 2018-10
ATAATGCTTCCATCTTGATCTGTTCTAAATATTTTTGAATCTTGAAGATTATTTAAAACTCCTTTATTTGGATGACCATACCTATTATTTTTCCCAACACTAATAATAGAATACTTCGGTTCAATTGAATCAATAAACTTTTTATCACTACTCGTCTTACTACCATGATGCCCAACCTTTAAAACATCTATATTTTGAATACTATACCTTCTTAATAAATCCTGTTCCCTTTTAATCCCAGCATCTCCCATCAATAAAAATTTATAATTATTAACGCTTAAATAAACAACATTACTATTTTCGTTTTCATCATCAAAGATACCAGAATTTAATAATTGCATCCTACTTTTACCAAATTCCAAAGAACTTATATTTTTGTAATACGGAATCTTTTTTTCTTTTAAATATTCAATAATACTCCTTTCTAATTCGTCATCTTCTCCAACATTAAAAATCACTTTCTCTACTCTAAAATTTTTTAAAATATTTAAAGCATCTCCAATATGATCATAATCGCCATGGGTAAGAATAACAGTATCGATTTTTCTAATACCCAAACTCTTCATATAAGAAATATAGTTGTTACTCACAAAATAATTGCTATTTGCAATTCCTCCTGTATCAATTAAAACTATATCTTTTCGATTATTACTAATAAATAAACTAGCATCTCCTTGACCAACATCAAAGAAATTAACATAGTAACTACCATCAAAATAAGGTATTAAAAGATCAAATAAAACTATTAGAACAAAAATAATAGATAAATAATAATGTTTGTATTTAATAATAAATAAAAGTAGTAAATACCAAATAATTATTTCAAAAAAATTAAAACTCAAATATAGAGATAACGTTTTATAAGAAGCAAGCATTGCAGAAACTGCTTCAAAAGAGTTAATAGAAAAAACAAACAGTGATTTTGTAAAAGAAAAACAAAAAGTAATTAAAGATAAAGGATAAATAAACATACTAATAATTGGAATGAATATAATATTAAATAATACACTTAATACACTAATCTCATAATAATTAAAAAGTGATATTGGAAGACTAAATAAAAAAGTAATTAGTGATAGTTTAAAAACTTGTTTAACCTTGTTTTTATCATTAATAAATTCTTTGGATATAATAATTCCTCCAACAGTACAAAAAGAATACCAAAATCCAACATCATATATAGCTTTATGATTTAATAAACAAATAATAGAAAAAGTCATGACTAAAATATGAAACTGCTTGAGCTCAAAATTAAACATTTTGTTAAGACTGTTTAAAACAAAAAATATAATACATCTTAAAATAGAAAAAGGAAATAAAACTAGAAAGCCATAAATAATTAATAATAAATCGATTAAAATGTCTTTCCAAACATTCCTCCACTTTTTTAATAACTTATATAATAAATTACTAAGTAAACCAATATGCATTCCTGATAATGCAAATAAATGAGCTATTCCAATACTTTGATAATTACTATAAGAAGAATCTGCCATATCACTTTTATCTCCTAAAATGAAAGCTTTCATATATCCTTTATAATCAACATTTTCTATTCTTTTGTTTATTTTGTTTTTTAAACCATATATAAAACTATTATCATGTTCTCTTATTTCAATTTTCTTAATCGTCAAATTATAATAGATTCCTTTATTTTTTAAATATTCTCGATAATTAAAAGCTTTCGGAACAGTATTCTTATTAGGTATCGATAAATTACCTTCTAAATAAACCAAGTCCCCATACTTAAGATTTTTCCCAAAATATTCTTTTTCTTCATCAGACTTAAAATAATAATTCCCAATCAAGTCTTCTTCTCCAATTAGTTCTAGTTTTAATTTTTCTTCATCTATCGTTATTTTCTTAACTTTCATTAAAAAGTTATGATCCCCTTTTTCATAAATACTAGTCCTTTTAATACTATTACCTATAAACAAGAATATTATGACAATTAAAAGCAAACCATAATAAAAACAATTAGAGTTCAATATTGTCTTTAATTTTGTTATAAGCTGCTTCTCCTATTCCTGATACATTCATTATTTCTTCTAATGTTTTAAAACCATTATTATCTTCACGATATTTAATAATTGCTAATGCTTTAGATTCCCCAATACCACTCAAAGTCATTAATTGCTCTTTAGTTCCTTTATTAATAGAAATCTTATTATTAGTCTTAATCTCTTTTTCATCTGAAGAAACAATAACACTTGCACCCGAGCAAGAACTAATATCTACATTAGACGTATTACATTCTTTAACTTCACTCTTATCATTAAGTTTATTTAATTGATAATCACTATAAACGTAAATTACCATCTCATCAGAGACCTTTTTACTTAAATTAATATTCTTGGTCGTTCCACCCTTTTTTAGCCCTCCAGCAAGCTCTAAAACGCTATTAATAATAGTTCCTTCAGGAACTTCATAAACTCCAGGTTTATTAACCAAGCCTTTAACATCTACTCTTAATAATTTAACGTCTTCTAAAACTTCCTCTAAAATAGGTTCACTATTTTCAACCTCTTCAATAATCTCTAAACCCCCAGTTGTTTCAGTACTTACTTTTTTTCTGCCAATAAAGAAAAATATACCTCCCAAACAAGCAATGATAATAACTAATCCTCCAATAAGTTTAAGATAATTATCTTTAATAAATTCAAACATGATATTTCTCCCTTCACCCTATATATATAAGGTCAACGTTTAAAACTCCTTCTTTTTAACATAAAAAAACATCACAAACGTGATGTTTTATAAATTCTTAATTTTTTCCAACTTACTATTTTCTTTATTTTCATAGTTAATTCTTTGAACCATAAATAGTGAAACAATAACACAAAGATTATATGATCCACCATAACTTAAGAAAGGTAATGGAACACCAGTTAACGGAATCAAACCAAGAACTCCTAATAAGTTAATTAAAATATGCGCTAATAAATAAGCAAATATACCATAAGCTAAAATACTATTTCTAAGATTACTTGTTTCTTTAGCAACACCAAGAATTAAGAATAACATAATAAAATATCCAACGACAATTAAAATACCAACAATTAAACCTAATTCTTCACAAATGATTGGGAAAATAAAGTCTGTATGAGCTTCTGGTAAATACAAATACTTCTGTGTTGACTTACCTAAACCAACACCAGTTAAACCACCATTATGAATCGCTATATAACCATTACAAACTTGATAACCAGTATCGTCAGTATATCTTTCACAAGGTTTGGCAAAATTCAAAATACGACTTACTTGATATGATTTAAAAATTGTTTTACCAAAAAATAGTAACGATAAAGTGCCAAGTATTAATCCACCTAAAGCAACCTTAACAATTGTTTTCTTATGCTTTTTTCCCATCGGCAGTGAGAAGAAAATCATCACTGTGATAGCTACTAAAATGAATGCACCTCCAAAGTCTGGTTGCATCATAATTAAAACAGCAACAACTGCCGAAATAATTAACGGCCATAAAATATCCCATAAAACTACTTTTTTATTAAGTGAAACATTATAGTAATAAGATGCTAAAAATGCAATTAAGATTACTTTAGCAAACTCTGTAGGTTGAATATTAACATTACCAACTTCAAACCAACTTTGAGCACCACCACGCACTTTTCCTATTGAAAAAATTAATACTAAAGCAAATAAAACACCAGCAATACCAACATAACTTAACTTCTGGTAAGCTTTCGTCGGAAAAGTAAGAACAACAATACCTGCTCCATATCCTAAAATAATCCATTGTAATTGTTTTAAAAAGAAGAAATTTGTTGGAACTCTGTAACGCAAAACAGCTGCTACACTACTAGCAGAGAAGATCATTAAAAGGCCAACTATGGAATAAACTACCATGAAAATTAATAAAGGATAATTTAAATTAGTTAAAATCTTCTTCATTCCACTCTCTCCCTATTTAAATAATATCACATATTTAGGGGAGCTAGAAAAACATAAATAATAATAATGTCAAAGACTAGACACTGAAAATAAAGCGTTTAATTTGTTTTTTTTGCAAATATTTGATAAAATGTATCTCGCAGGTGATACAAATGGGAAAACTACCAAACAAGCTACCAGATATTAAAATTATTGATGAAATTAATCCAAAAGAGAATAAAATTCTTCACACTAAAAGTGAAGATGTAACATTCCCTCTTCCAAAAGAAGACGTTAAAAGAATTTATGACATGATGGATTACTTAGAAATGTCTCAAATTGAAGACATTAGAGCTAAGTATGAATTAAGAGCTGGTATGGGTTTATCATATATTCAATTAGGAATTCCAAAAAGAATCTTCGTTATCGTTTATGAAGTTGAAGAAGGAAAATTTGATCGTTATATCGTTGTAAATCCAAAAGTAATAAGTGAATCAGAAGAAATAGTTTATATTGAAGAAGGCGAAGGATGTTTAAGTATTAATCGTCCAACAACTGGCATCGTTCCAAGACATGCTCGTCTTACAATAAAAGCTTATAATGAAAAAGGTGAAGAATTCACCCTACGCGTTCGTGAAGAATTAGCAGTTTGCTTCCAACACGAAATAGATCATTTAAATGGTATTCTATTTACAGATAAAATTGATCCAAAAAATCCATTTAAAGGAAAAGATAAATGGCGTGCAATATAAAAAAGACAATCTAAATTGTCTTTTTTTAATTCTCATTATTAACTTTATCTAAAACAGCATTAATAATTTTTCTTACATTATCATCGCTATATTTCTTGGCTAATTCAACAGCTTCATTAATAGCAACAATATTAGGTGTATCTTCTTCATATAATATTTCAAATAAACCAATACGAAGAATAGCAGCACCGGTTTTATCAATACGATCTATCGTCCAGTTTTTCATATATTTATTAGCTGTTTCATCTAATGTATCAAAATGTGTTATAACTCCATACACTAGATTTCTTACAAATTCATTATCAACTTCTAAATTATCTTCAATAATATTCTCAACATTATATGGAACATTGTTGTTTTTCAAAATATCTATTTGATATAGAATTATCATAGCTGTTTCTCTTAATTCACTTCTAGTTTTTCCCATCACTGCCACCTCACAAAACAAATTATAACACGAATAAATAAAAAAAAGAAGAACTATCTTCCTCTTCTAATCCAAGCTTGATGCATATCTGCTTGTTGTTTAATCATTTGTTGTAATACTGCTTTTTTTAATAATAAAGCTTTTCTTCTTTCACCAAATAATTTATTACGATTTGTATTATCTACAGTTTTATTAATACCAGCTTTTATATCTTTAGTATCCATATAATCCTCCTGAGTAAAATATATAATACCATAAAAAAACTATTTTTCAATAACGGAAAATAGTTTTTCTACGTCTTTAGGTTTACTAAATTTAATTAAACCTTTAGTAATATCATAAAACTCTTCTAACCTTTTTAACTCCTTATCATTAGAAGCATACTTTTGTAAATCTTCTTTAGTAATTTTTTTCTTTAAAAAGAATGGCTTAAGTAATTTATCATTAGGATTAAAACCATCAATTTTAACTCGATACCAAGATCCTACTCCCTCGGAGTATTCATAAACCATTCCTGGTATTTCATAATCACTATAATATCTTTCTAAAGCTTTTAAGAATACTAGATCAAATTCCATTAAATCACTATTTTTATCTTTTCTTGTATCTTTTAAATAGGTGTCTTTAAAATTGTTTGTTTCAATAACTACAACTTCATCATCCTTCTTAAAAACTTTAATAACTACTCTTTCTTCTAATCCTATATACTCTTTTAATAAATGAGCATATACATTAAAATGCAAAATATCTGTAATCCCATAAAAATATTCATCATTATACATTACTTTTTAGATAGCTCCTTTAATTCATATAAAAGATTAATAGCATCCATAGGTGTACATTTTAAAGGATCAATATCTTTTAAACGATCTAAAACAGGACTACTTACATCAGGATTATCAAAGTTAAAAGCAATTTGATCAACTAAATCGGTTTTAACATTACGAGTATTTTTCTCATATTTTTCTAAAATACCCGTAGCTCTAGTTAATAAATCATTAGGCATTCCAGCGAGTTTAGCAACATGAATACCATAACTCTTATCAACTGCGCCATCTTTAACTTTATGTAAGAATGTAACAGTTCCATCCTTTTCATAAGCTTCAACATGAATATTTTTAATACCTTCTATTTCTTCCAAACTAGTAAGTTCATGATAATGAGTACTAAACAATGTTTTACATTTAATTCTCTTACTTACATACTCTAAAATAGCTTGAGCAAGACTTATACCATCATAAGTAGCAGTACCACGACCTAATTCATCAAATAGAATTAATGAATCACTAGTGGCATTCATAATAGCATTACGAGCTTCCTTCATTTCAACCATAAAAGTTGATTCACCAGATACTAAATCATCAGACGCTCCTATACGCGTGAAAATTTTATCAAAGATTGGTAACTTAGCACTCTTAGCTGGTACAAAAGAACCAATCTGCGCCATTATAATAATAATTGCCAACTGACGCATATAAGTTGATTTACCACTCATATTAGGCCCCGTAATCAGTAAGGTATTGATTTCTTCACTCATCATACAGTCATTAGGTACATATTCGCTTTTAGATACCTTCTCTACTACTGGATGTCTTCCATCAACAATTTCAATACGACGTGTATCTAGTATCTCTGGTCTCACTAAGCTATAATCATCTGCACAATTTGCTAAACTTATTAAAGCATCTATTTCTGCTATATCTCTAGCTATAGCTTTAATTTTAAAGATTTCATTTTTAATCTTTTCTTTTATTTCCATAAATAGATTAAATTCAATCTCAATTATCTTTTCTTCAGCATTCAATACCAATGCTTCTTTTTCTTTTAATAATGGACTTATAAATCTTTCAGCATTAGTTAAAGTTTGTCTTCTTTCATAACCGTATTCATCTTTAACTTGATCTAATTGACCTCTGCTAATTTCAATATAATAACCAAATACTTTGGTATATCCAACTTTTAAAGTTTTAATACCAGTTCTTTCTCTTTCTTGTTCTTCTAAAGAAGCAATAAATTCTTTACCACCACTTCTTATTTTCTTAAGTTCATCTAATTCTTGATTATAACCATCTTTAATTAAATAACCTTCTTTTATTCCAATTGGTGGATCTTCATAAATACTTTCTTCAAGTAAATCATATAATTTACTTAAATCACTAAACTTATAATCAAACTTTAATTCTTTAATCTTCTTTTGAATATCAGGTAAAGCTTTCAAACTTCTCTTAATTTGTAAGACATCACGAGCATTTAAATTTCCATTAACAACTTTACCGCACAATCTTTCTAAATCATAAACTTCTTCTAAATCTTGAGTAAGTTGTTCTTTAACAATAAAGTTATCTCTTAAACTATCAATCTTATCATATCTTTTAATGATTTCTTCTTTGTCTTTTAAAGGATTTGCTAACCAATAACGTAATTTACGACTTCCCATTGCTGTTTTTGTTTTATCTAATAACCATATCAAACTATAAGTTCTTTCTTTTAATCTCAAGGTTTCAAATAATTCTAAATTACGAACTGTATGAACATCCATTTCTAAATATTCATCAGGATATACTATTTCAACATTATTAATATGATCTAATTCCTTTAATTGTTTAACAACTAAATAATACATTAGATGTTTAATACCTAAAATATAACGCATCTCTTTAATATCTCTATAAATATTTTCATAGCGATCTTCTAAGTATTTATCGCAAACACTAACAGAAACGTTATAGACATTTTCTAAAGTGTTTTTTAATTCAACATTATCATCATAAAGAATAACTTCTTTTAAACCAATATTTAAAATGGCATTAATCAATTTCTCATTATCTTTTTGGACATCCATGATATATAAAGAACCAGTAGAAATATCAATATAAGTAATAGTATATAAATTAGTAAAATCTAAAACACTACCAATATAATTGTTATCATATGATTTAAGCATTTCATAATCAACAACTGTACCTTTACTAATAACTTGAATTACTCCACGTTTAACCATTCCTTTAGTAGTCTTAGGATCTTCAAGTTGCTCACAAATAGCAATCTTATAACCTTTATTAACTAGTTTTTCAATATAAGGCTTAACGCTATGAAAGGGAACTCCACACATTGGAATTCTTTCATCTAAACCACCATTTTTACCAGTAAGTGTTAATTCACATTCCCTTGAAACAATTAAAGCATCTTCAAAAAATAACTCATAGAAATCACCCAAACGATAGAATAATAATTCTTCCGCATATTGATCTCTAATTTCCATATATTGTTTCATACCAGGACTTAATTGATCTCTATTTACTTCATTTCTTTTCATGGTCCATCACGCCCTATATTATAACATTAGAAGATAAAAAAAAGAAGAATTATTCTTCTTCTAATATATAAGGATTTTCAATAGTTCCCTCACCTGTTAGAGTACCTCTAACATTAATAACAGGTCTTATTGCTAATGATGTATCAGGATGAACTGATTCAACACTTCCGTTATAGAATGCATATATCGCATTAGTACCATTTGGATTAGCTAAATACATAGAGCCTTTCAAATAACTTAAGCCATCTAAATCTTTAGAAATTAAAACCGCTTCTCTAACACTTAACAAACCAACTTTACTAGTAATATATCCATCTAAGCTAACTAAATTACCAGTTTCAACTTCGACATAATTAGTAATGTCATAATCACCATCTACAACATAATCAGCTTTAGCAAAATTACTATTAAACCAATTATCCAAAGCTACAGAAACATTACTTTCTAAATAATCATGAGAACCAAAAGTAGAAGTAAGGCGACTATCGTCTAAAATAAGTCTAATAGTACTATCACCATTAATTCTTACAATTCTAAAAGTCATTGCATTTAAAGAAACATAATTATTTGTAGCATCAGCTTTATAGTAATAAGAAACCCCACTATTATCATTAACATATTCTAATTCATTTAATGATATTTCCTTAATACCATCATCTCTAAACGAAATAATACAAGAAGTATTATGATTAATATAAGGTGAATAAATAGTTTCTGTTATTGGATCATAATTTAAATTTCCTTCAATACAATTTAAAGAACCAAATGATCCAGTACTAGATATTTTATCTCTAAAAGCTCCAGCAGGAACTTTTTTTACATATTGAGTTTCATTACCGCCAATAATATCAATTTTAATTGTATAACTTTGAATATCTTCAGCTAATAATTTATATGAAAAAGTTACTCCAATTAAAGCTAGTATTGAGCAACCAACTACTAAAAGAGGAATAAATGCTGAATTAATCTTACTTGCAACATAACTTCCATTTTTATTTCTCACAATGTTTAATTCTTTTTCAGGATCAAATTTCTTCATCTTCATATCCTCCTTATATCATAATAATTATAAAATACCTAGAGGTAAAAATCAAGGCAAACAAAAACTGACAAACCGTCAGTCCTACGCAGTAACTGCGACAATCATAATTAACACTAACAAAAATAGTACTAACCAAAATCTGTGCTTAACTTCTACGTCCATAATACTATTTCTCCTGTCTACATATTTATTCTATAACAATTACCCATTCTATACAACGGATTTACCTTTATAAGCAAATATTTTACGTCAACTATGTTTTTTGAAAAGCACGGATACTGCTTTATCTTTAACTAAGCCAGGAACAACTGTAATACTTGGAAGTTGAAAACAGCTATCCCATTTATCTATTGCTGTAATAATCCACCCTTCAATATATCTAGGTGGCAAAATATTAAGTGGAAACATATGCCACTTAATACAATTAGTAATCTTTTTAGTAACTAATTGAGGAAAGAATTTTTGATAATTAATTGAAGCATCTTTAGCATGCGTCCAACCATGTTCTTTCCAAAAATATTTTTTCTTTATTTTCATATTAGTAGCGTATTTTCCGCTTTCTAATTCTTCTATTTCTGGAGTACTAATCCAAGCTTGCGAATAAAAATCATGAAGTAAACCAGCTATTGCACAAGTTCTATAATCACAATTAATGTATTTCGCAGCAATAAAAGATTTAAATGAAACCAAAATAGCATGATCCCAAACAGTAATATTATGATGATGCATAAATAGTTTTCTTTTTTGAAATTCTCTATTAAGTAAAATCTCCTCAACTATTTCATACCATTCATCAAAAAACATACTAAATACTATCGAAGGATCCAAATCTGCTACCACATTCTCTGAGTAGTAATTAATCATCTAGCGCCTCCAAATAATCGATAGCATCTTTTAAAGTCTTAACAGATACAACATCTATTTTATATCCCTTTTCTTTTTTAACTTTAATTGCTTCTTCATAGTTTTCTTCAGGAACCAAGAAAATATCAGCATGACTATTAACAGCGCCCATTAATTTAAATTTAACGCCACCAATATCTCCTACATTACCTTCAACATCAATTGTACCAGTTCCAACAACTTTTTTACCATGTGTAAGATCTTGTTTTGTAATTGCACTATAAACCATTAAAGCCATCATCATTCCACCACTAGGACCTGATTCAGAACTCTTAGTTTCAATTGAAACACTCATATCGCTGATAACATCAAAAGTCGTTAAAACAGCAATTCCAACAAAGTTTTCTCCATCATCTTCATAGACCTTCGCTTCTGCTTCAACAATTTCACCATTTCTTTCAACTTCAAATTTAACTGTTGAACCAACTTCTTGCTCTAAGATAAAACTTTTAAATTCATTTAAATCATAAATTTCATCGCCATTAGCAGTTAGTATATTATCGCCAATCTTAAGTGAAGTGTTAGCTTTCTCATCGATATATGCGACATGATTAACTTTATTTTCAATTTCATAAGGAATTCCAGCCGTAGTCATCGCCGATGCAATAGCATAATCCTTACTTTGTTCTAAGTATAGTTTTCCTCTAGTATTAGCATCTTCCATAGTCTCATTATCATACATTGTATCTGTATTAGGTAAGACATCCCAATCTGGTAAAACTAAACCTAATAAAACATGAGGTATACTTCCATAAATAACCGAAACATAAGCCATGTTGAATGATCCTTCTATTTCATTTCCTTCTCCATTAACTTCTACTCGGTTTTCTAAATCTATAATTCCTCCAGGCATTTCTACTTGATATGGAATTTTTACAAAGGTAATACCTATAATTAAAATAATTAACAATAAAAAAACAAAATTATCTTTTATAAAATTTAATATTGATTCAGTTAATTTCTTCATCACTTTCACCATAATAATTATAACATTAACTATTAGTAATATAGTTAATTAATCCTAAAAAATACTATAATTTGACACAAAAAAAGCAAGATATCTTGCTTATTCAATAACATTAAGTCGATAATCGAAATGAATATCATTTTTTGCTAGTTCATCATCAGTATCAAGTTTATACCAAGCTTTAATTAAATGAACCTTTGTATATCCAGGACCTAATTCATTAGTAGCTATTATATATGCTCCACTACTTCTCGCTAAATCAGTAAGATTTTCAACATATAAATCATCTACACTAACTCTAATTTGATTTAATAATTCATCATTATGAATATCTGGAATTATTAATAATTCATAATTCTTCTTTGTCGAATTATTGTTAGTTACAGTATAAGAAACCCCTTCACCTTCCAAACCTTCCCCATCAGAAGCTTTTTTCAAGCTATTAATATTCTTATAATCAATAACAATAACCATTCCATCTTGTGTAGTTATATTGGTTCCATCATTCTTTTTAATGGCAAAAAAGGCATAAATAATTACGCCTATCAAAAAGAGTAAAGCTATAATCTCAATAATAATTTGTTTTTTTAATTGATCACTAACTACCATAAGACACCTCGTACGGATTACTTATTGAGCCATCCCCCTTAGAAATAACTAAATTGTTAACATCAATTGAATTAATACTTCTTATATAATGAACATCTAAAGTACTATCAACTAAAACACCGACTTCTTTACTTGCAGAAATATAACGTCCATCACTTTCTAACCAATAGACTTCACTTTCCATTAACCAAGATTTATTAGTTCCTATTTCACTTTCTAAAACCTCTTCAGTTTTAAAACTACGTAAATAATCATTTAATAATAAATAATCACTACCATCAACTTTATAAGCGCCAACAGTATCAGGATTACTTATTAAATAAACTTGATTATTCTCTAATTTAACAACACGACTTACTGTTCCATTAAAAGAAATATAATTATTAACATCTTGACCATAATATCTTAAAACACCATTATCGTCATAAACATTTTTGCTATTTTTAATTTCATCTAATAAAAAATCTTTTTCATTAGTTTTAACTTCAACTTTAACACGACAATTTCCATCACATTTAATAGTAATATTATTTAATGCAAAGTCACCATCTTGGCCATAAGGATTTAATTTATTAGAATAAACATTTTTCTCTTCTAATAGTTTTAATTCAGAACCATTAACACTATATTGAATATTTTTACCAACCTCTGGTATCAATTTAATAATATAGTTTAAATCTCCTTCAGTTTTATTAACAATTCCAACATCAGTACTTAAATTTTTATAATCCAAATAATCGGAAGTAGAAAATATAACTCTATATTTATCATCTATTATTTGACCTAAATCAGAAACACCATATTCGCCAGCATCTTTAGAATAGGATAAACCTAATAAAACAGCTGATAGAATAAAAACGCTTAATAATATGACATAGAATCTTTTCATTACCCTCACCTTACCCTATTAATATCTTAACATAAAAAAAGAAATATTTAAATAATCTTATTTAAAAAGATCTTTAAATATTTCTTCATACTTCTTAACTAAAATAATTGAAACATTATCTTTAATTATTTCTGGTAATTCATCTAAATCACAAGAATTAGCATAAGGAATATAAATAGTTGTAACTCCATCGTTATAAGCACCAATTACTTTTTCTTTAATGCCTCCAACTTTTAAGATATCTCCTCTTAAACCAATTTCACCAGTCATTGCAACTTCTCTTGAAACTTCTTTATTAAGTACTAAACTCAAGATGGCACTAACAACTGCCACCCCAGCACTTGGTCCGTCCTTTTTTACAGCACCATCTAAGAAGTGAATATGAGTATCTATATTCTTAAATTGTTCTTCTTTTAATCCAAATACCTTTTTATTTCCTAAAATATAGCTATAAGCGACATTAACGGATTCTTCCATTGTTTGACCAAGCATTCCGGTAATCTTAATATCTCCTTTACCAGTATAAGTTGTAACTTCAACTGGTAAAACCAAACCACCAACCGGTGTAAATGCAAGAGCATTAACTTGACCAACATGATTTCCAACATCACTATTCTTAATATCATATTTATAGGGACCTAGATATTTATTAAGATCATTCTTCTTTAGAACAACTTTAATTGGACTATCTAATTCTTTAACTGACTTTGTAACTATCTTTCTTACAATAGTACTTAGATTTCTCTGTAAGTCACGAACACCTGCTTCTTTAGTATAACGAGTAATTATTTCCATAATAATATCATTACTAAATTTTATTTCTTTACTGCAAACTAAATGTTCTTTAAATATATTTGGTAACAAATATTCTTTTGCAATATCAAGTTTTTCGAATTCCGTATAACTAGATAATTCAATTACTTCTAATCTATCATATAAGGCACTTGGAATATCCTCTTCATAATTAGCTGTAAGAATAAATAGTACTTCTGATAAGTCGAATTCTTCTTCAACATAATTATCCGTAAATTTATTATTTTGTTCAGGATCTAAAATATCTAATAATACAGATGCAGGATCGCCTTTGTAATCTTTAACCATTTTATCAATTTCATCAATTAAGATTAAAGGATTACTTGTTCCACATTTTTTTAATCCTTGAATTATTTTACCAGGACTAGCACCAATATAAGTTCTTCTATGACCATTTAATTCAGCACTATCATTTAATCCACCGACACTAATCTTATAAAACTCTTTCTTTAAAGCTCTAGCTATTGCCATCGCTAAAGATGTTTTACCAACACCCGGAGGTCCTACTAAACAAATAATTGGACTTCTTAAGTTTTTGTTTCTTGTTTTAACAGCAATATATTCTAAAACGCGATCTTTAACTTTATCTAAGCCAAAGTGTGATTCATCTAATTCTTCTTTTATTTTTTCTAAATCTGTTTCATCTTCACTAGTAATACCAAATGGTAAATCTAAAACTAAATCTAAATAGTTTCTAATCGAACTAATCTCTGGTGAAGCTTCATTAGTATAATCAAGTTTCTTAACTTCATTAACTAGTTTATTTTTTAATTTACCATCACATTTTAAATCATTAATACGATCTAAGTAATCACCAATGATTTCGTCTTTAAGATCAGTCTCCCCTAATTCCTTCTTGATTTCATCCATTTTTTCTCTAAGGACAAATTCTTTTTGATTACGTTCAAAATCTTCTCTTAAAGCATCATCTAATCTTGAATCTAATTGAGCTATTTGTAACTCAATAGATAAATCATAAACTAGGGCATTCGCTCTATGCAAAGCATTTATTTCTTGCATATACAACAATTTCTTTTCAATTGTAAATGGCATGAAAGAAACAATTATATCTGATAATCTATCTAAGTCAGTAATATCTTTTATAGTAGATAAAATACTATTACTAATAGAAGAAGAACATTCAATGTAATTATTTAATAATTCTGTTATCTTTCTTCTTAAAGTAGTCTCTTCTACTTCATCAAATCTAGGTAAATTAATTGATAAAGTATGAGCTTTTAAAATGTCTCCATCACTTATCTCATTAACATATTCTAAAATTTTAACTCTTTTAATTCCGCTAACAACAATTCTTAAATTACCATTAGGTAATTCAATTTTGCTTTTAATCTTACCAACAACACCAACACCAGGTAAATCAGAAATGTCTGGAGCTTCTTCATATGGGTCAACTGGGCAGACAATCAAAATTTCACCATTATATCTCTTTAAAGAAAGGTCAATAACAGTGCTACTAACATCGTTATTTAAATCAAGTCTTACATCTTGATAAGGCAAAAGAACAATCTTTTTCAGAAGCATAACTGGTAAATTATTTTTCATGTCTCGCCTCCTCAAGAATCACATTAATTGTTATTATATAGACGAAGTCTATTTAATTCAACAAATTTTACGCTTTTTTACAAAATAAAAAAGCAGAAAGTCTTTTTCTGCCTTTTTTTAGGTCTTATAAACAAATCTTATATGACATATAATTTACAATTATGAGTTATTGTTGTAATAAATTATAATCTTCATTCCAATTACTGCATCCATCATTTATCTTTCTTTCAACTTTTAATTCAACATCATCGAAAGACTTCTTTTCGGCATTATAAGTAATACTATAAATCTTATATAATTCATTATCATTTTCTTCTTCAAAGATCTGATAACAATTAAGTGATTCAGCATTATTAAAGACTATAAAGCTATATTTAGTATCACTTTTACTTTTAAATATTTTTCTTTCTATACTTCCACCATTACTAACATAATCTTTATTCGTATCAAGAACAATATTATTGCCTTTTAAGATTATTAAGCGCTTATTACTCATAATAACTATATTATTATCAATAAAGCTAATTTGAGCCCCATTCAGCTTATTTTCTTCCTTAATAGTAGAAATACTGTCATCTAATCGATATGTCTCGCCATCAACTTCTTTTATACCAGTATTAGAAAACAAATAGTTAATTCCATTAGCGCTTATGTACCTAGCACTATTAGAAGTATTATACTTTAAAGTATCATTCCAAATCCTAATAGTACCCAAACATTCACTATCCAAATACTTAAAAATAGATTTATTTTCACTAATTTTATAAATTAATTTATAAGAAGAAATAGAACAACTATCACCTACTTGAATACTTTCATTCAAAGCTACTTCTCGACTATATATACCAATTAGGGAAGAAACATCCATATCTTTATTATCTTTATTTAAATCAACATCAACGGTTGCTTCAACAGTATTATCTGTTTTAGTAAAATGCTCATCAATCTTTTGAAAATAACCTTCTGATCCTTTAGTAACATCATTAAAAAACAAGCCCAAAAAGAACAAAGTCAAAATAAAAGATAATAAAAACAATTTCTCATGTATTAATGTTTTCAAGAAGTCTTTAGTAAAGCAAACAAAACTTGTATCATGAATAGATTTCTTTTTTTTCTCTTCTTGAACAACCTTTTCCTTTTCATCTTTTTGTGTCATAATATCACCTATTATCTATAACATTATAACACATTATAACAAGAAAAAAAGTAATCATTTCTGATTACTTAACTTTTTCACCACCAAGGATTTCTAAAGCCTTACGCATTCTCATATCATAAGTAACTGTTTCTAGTCCACCAAAATGACTTAAGAATTCTTCTTTAGATACTCCATATTCTGCAGCCATCTTTTCAGCTTCAGCTTCAGCTTCCTTTTCACTTACTTCAACTTTTTCAGCATCTGCAACTTCTTCAATTAAATAACGATATTTAACTCTCTTAGTTGCTTCAGGTTCCATTTGTTTATGCATATCATCATGAGATGAACCAGTAAATTGGAAATATTGATCCATGGTAAGTCCTTGCATTCTTAATTGTTCACCAAATTGTTTCATCATACGATGAATTTCGTCATCAACGATTTCATCATTTAATTCAATTTTCATATTCTTAGCTGCTGCTTCAAGAACTTCATCTAAATATTTATTTTTAGCTTCTTCTTCTTTTCTCTCTTCGATAGCTTTCTTAACTTCTTTTCTAAAGTCTTCTTCATTATCAATATCTTCGAAACCTAAATCTTGATAGAAGTCTTTATTCATCTCTGGTAATACTCTTTCTTTAATTTCTCTTACAGTAACATTAAATTTAACATCTTTACCAGCAAGTTCTTTTGTATATTCTTCTGGGAACTTTAAGTTTAGTTCTTTAGTTTCGCCAACTTTCATTCCAACTAAACCAGATTCAAAACCAGGAATAAATGTACCAGAACCAATTTCTAATGGATAGTTAGCTCCATTTCCACCTTCTAAAGGTTTTCCATCAACAAATCCTTCAAAATCAATAACAGCAGTATTACCTTCTAACACTTCGCCATTTTCTTTAACAACGATATCAGCTAATCTAGAAGCTAATTTAGCAATTTCTTCATCGATTTCTTTTTTAGAAACTTTAACAGCTTCTTTCTTAACATCTAAATCTTTGTATTTTCCTAATTTAACTTCAGGTCTAGTAATAATTGTAAATATAAATTTAACATGGTCTTTATCGATTTCTTTAACATCCATTTTTGGTTCACATACAGGAACTAATTTTTCATCTCTTAAAGCTTTTGTATAAGCTTGTCCAGCTGCCTCATCGATTGCATCCATATAAAGAGATTCAATTCCAAATTTTTGTAGATAAACATTCTTAGGACATTTACCTTTTCTAAAACCATCAATTTTAACATTGTTTACTTTTTTCTTAAAAGCGGCATCAAGAATAGATTCCCATTCTTTTCCTTTTAATTCAATTTCAATATCGTGTACGTTTTTCATAACCCACTTCTCCTTAACTCTCAATATTATACAAGAAAATATACAATAATACAATAAAAAAGGATAGCTCTTAAGCTATCTTTAAAACTTTAACATTGTAAGAACCATTAGGTCCATCAACAGCAATGATATCTCCTACTTTACTTCCAATTAAAGCATGTCCTATAGGTGATTCATTACTAATTTTGTTTTCGAATGGATCTGCTTCTAAAGACCCTACAATACTATAAGTATCTTCTTCTTTATCATCTACATACATAATTGTAACTTCACAACCAACATTAACAGTTGATTTATCACTTGCATCAATAATTGTAGCATGTTCTAACTTATATTCTAGTTCTTGAATTCTAGCTTCAATTTTAGCTTGTTCATCTCTGGCTGCATCATATTCTGAATTCTCAGACAAATCGCCATGACTTCTAGCTTCTTTTATAGCTTGAACGTTTTCTGCTCTCTTATTAACTCTTAAATCATTTAATTCTTCTTCTAATTCTGCATAACCTTGTGCAGTTAATAAAATTTCATCTTTCTTTGGCATTTGCCAACATCTCCTTCAAAAAGTATCTTCCTAAGAATACTATAAATAATTTGAAATGTCAAACAATTTAATTCGCATCATATCATTTTTTTCTAAATCGATGTCACAAGCAAATTTAACAATCATTTGTGGATGATTAGCAATTTCTATTAAATTATCGTCCTTATCATATAATTTTTCTGGGATTCTAAAAGTAATAGCGTCCTTATTTGGGCCAAAGAATTCCACTACATCTCCAACCTTAAAATAATTTCTTTGTTCTAATGTTACCATCTTTGTTTTTTGATCATAATCAAGAACAAATCCTAAGAAATCTTTATTACTTACCTCATCTCTACCCAAGAAATATTGTTCATTCTTACCTGGTAAACCATTAAAGAATTGTTCGACACTATCTCTATTAGCACATCTATTTAAAATCTCTAAATAATATTTAACATAGTGTTCATCTAATTTATCATTTAAAACCATATCAATTAAACGGCGATAAACATAAATAACAGTTGCTATATAATAAACACTACGCATTCTTCCTTCAACTTTAAAGGAATTAACACCAACATTAATCATTTCTTTAATATTCGAAACCATATTAAGATCTTTTGGTGTCATACTAAATACTTCTTTACTATTATCAGCATCAAAAACAAAGCGACAAACTTGCGCACATCCACCACGATTACTATCACGATTAGTAGCATAGTTAGAAAGGACACATCTACCACTTATACTAGTACACATTGCACCATGAACAAAACATTCTATTTCAATTCCTGTTTCATCTTTAATGCGTTTAATATCTTCTTTAGATGCTTCGCGAGCTAGAACTACTCTTGTAGCACCTAATTCTTTGTAAAATTTAACTACTTCATAATTTAAACTAGAAGCTTGCGTACTAACATGTAATTCACATTTTAAACCTAATTCCTTCATCATTTGCATAACAACAACATCTGAAACAATTAAAGCATCTACTCCTATTTTATCTAGTTCTATCAAGTACTCTTTTAAACCTTTTAAATCCTTATCATGAAAAACAATATTTACTGTTACATAAACTCTTTTATTTAAATTATGAGCAAATTCTACCGCTTCTTTTATATCGTCTAAACTAAAGTTCAACGCATTAGCTCTTAAACTATAATCTTGACCACCTATATATACGGCATCAGCTCCATATAATAAAGCTATTTTTAATCTTTCTAAATCTCCTGAAGGAGCTAATAATTCTATTCTTTCCATCTTATTTTCTCTCCTTCAATTTATATATAGTTTCACGTTCTAAGAAGCCGTTATCTTCTCCCTCTCCTTGATGATCTTTTATATTACTTAGAAAATCCATAACAACTTCATGAGAAACTAACATCGTATTTATATAAAAATGTTTAACATTCTTTAAATCTAACAAATCTTTACCATTAAAAATATTCTCGGAATACATAACAGTTCCAAATTCATTTTCAAAAGCTCTAAACTTAACATGTGTTGCTTTATCTTCAATTACATTTTGATTCTTATAAGGAACATTAAATTCTTCACTCCAATTAGTAATTAATTTTCTTCTTGAATACATTACTTGATTATACCCAAATAGATGAACAACAACTTCGCCTTTAGCATCATTTGTAATCTTTTCAAGTTCTTGTTTTGTAATTTCATTGCTTACAAAAACACTATTAACTCTATCTAACCAAAAGTTAATAGATAATGTATTAGTAGCAAAATGGTTTTGAAAAAGAATCATTTCTATAGCTATATTCATTTCTTTTAACAAATGATAAACACCTATATCTTCAAAGACAATTCCTTTAATACCATTTAAGTCTTTTAAAATACTTTTTAAATTATCTATATCCTTACAATCTAATACTCTATTTAAGATAATATATTTATTTGAAACATCAACTTTTTTTATTTCTTCTAATGAATATGTATTATATCCAACACAATACCCATCTAAAGCAAAAAGAAAAGCATTGCATCCTGCTTTTCTATAATCTTCTAAATTCTTTAAATCATCTACGTAAATTAATATATTAGATATCATTTTTTCTTATGCTTACAGATAAGCCGTCTCCAACATCATAAAATTTAGTTTCAAATTCTTCATTATCTTTTAAAAAGTCGATATAATTTTCAATTTTACCAACTAATTGTCTTAAGTTTCTTGAAGCAATATTTTCTCTATTTCCAACATGACCATGGAATTTTAAGTTATCTGTAATAATAACTCCACCTGGTTTTAAGAAATATTTATATTTTTCAAAATACTTAGTATATTGACCCTTAGCTGCATCGATAAAGATTAAATCATATGCTACACCTGTTAGATTTACTTCTAAGGCATCTTGGAAAACTACATCAATTTTATTCTCCATTCCACATGCTTTAATATTCTTGATACATTCCATGTATCTATCTTTATCTCTTTCGATTGTCGTAATTTTAATATCATCTTTAACAGATGCCATTAAAATAGCTGAGTAACCGATTGCACTACCAATTTCTAATAAATCTTGTACATCATTAGCTTTAATAAACTTCATTATAAAAGCTATTGAATCTTTTTCTATAATTGGAACATTATACTCTTTAGCATATTGCTCCATTTCTAATATTTTTTCTTTCATTCTTTCACCTTATTTATAAACGTACCATAATCCTTCAGACTTTAGTTTGTTTATTGTTTTTTGATGCTCATCATAGGTACGATTAAAATATGTCTTACCATTTTTATCAGCTACAAAATACATATAATCATGTTCTGCTGGTTCAATTGCAGCTCTAATTGATTCATAACTAGGACTACAAATAGGACCTATAGGTAATTTACCAGCCATAGCAGCAGGTCTCGTATTATAACCATTGACTTCTTCTATTTCCGCTTGATATAAATCACGATCAGCCATATTTATTCTTGCACCATAATAAGTTGTAACATCACTACCTAGACTCCAGCCATATTTCAAGCGATTAGCAAATACGCCAGCAACGCCTTGTCTATCATTACTATTTCCGCCCTCAAGTTCTACAATACTAGCAAGAGTCAAGATTTGATGAACATTATATTCGCTATCATCGATTTCCTTACGAGCATTTGCTAACTTGTTACTCATACCACTCAACATTTTTTCTACAACATCTTTAATACTAGCATCTTTTTTAAATGCATATGTATCTGGATATAAGTATCCTTCAAGCGCATAATATAATTTATCATTTAATATATCGTCAGTCAAGAACCAATATTTTTCTATTAATTCTTCTAAATAAGCTCTATCAGCTAAAGTTGCAATTACTTCCTCTTCAGAATAACCAAAGTTCTTATTTATAACCTTAGCATAATCAGTAATTCTCTTTCCTTCAACAAAAGTAACAGCAATACTATCATCAATAATATCGCCTTTATTAAATTTATCTAATATGTCCTTTAAACTCATAGCTTTGTTTAATGAATAAACTCCAGCTTGGGGATTTAAATTGGGATATTTCTTAGCATAATAATAAGCAATGTCTTTATTTTTTGTTAAACCTCTATTGCATAATTCTTCCATTATCTTCTTAGTAGGAGTTCCTGGTTTGATTTCAAAAACAATTTCTGAAGTATCATTCTTATCCATTGCGCCAATGCTACTGTTATAGTAACTATAGCCGCAAATTCCTACTAATGCAAAAAAAAGAAATATAACAACTAAAGCAATTATTATTTTCTTTTTCATATTCTATCCTTGTTGAGCAGCTTCAATTCTTTCTTGTACTGAAGTTAAAATATTCTCAATAACTAACCATTCTTTTTCAGATTCTATTGGAATCAATGCTGGATTTTGTCCAGTTGGATCATAAATAGAAGCATAAACCTTAGTAGAACCATTTTCATCTAAAGTATTATCTGTATATACTATATAACTCTTCTTAGTTTCATCAGAATCAAAAGTAAATAGTATTTCGCATTCTACTTCTTCACCTTTATCATTAATAATTGTAAAAACTCCTTTTTTTTCTTCTTTCATATTTATTTTCCTTTCATCTTCAAATATGTATCTAAGATAATGCTCGCCGCAATACCATCAACAACTTTTTTTCTTTTTTTTCTACTAATATCAGCTTCAAGTAAATAGTTAGTAGCTTCAACAGTTGATAATCTTTCATCAATCATTTGCACTTCTAATTTATATCTTTCTTCTAAAGCTTCTTTAAACTTTAAACTTCTTTCAGCTGCAAAACCTAGTGTATTATTCATATTCTTAGGTAAACCTAAAACTAAATCTGTAATATCATTATCTCTAATAATGCTATCTAAATCATTAAATAACAAATTATAATCTTCGCCATCCCAACGTAATACCTTGTATGGTGAAGCAATCATATTAGATTTATCAGATATTGCCAGACCTAGTGTTTTAGTACCCAAATCCAAGCCTAAGCATCTCATTATTTGTTCAAGTAATCTTCTAAGATTATAGCTACAATTTCAGCTCTATCATATTCTAGAATTTTATTTCTACAATCTTTATAACTAGAAATGTAACCAGGATCACCACTAATCAAATATCCGACTATTTGATTAACAGGATTATAACCTCTTTCTTTTAATGCTTTGCAAATTTCACTTAGTGCTAACGATATTTGTTTCTTTTTAACAGAACTAATATCATATAAATCTGTTTTATCCTCCATAATAATACACCTTCCTAAGTTCACCACTATTTTACCATTAATCAAGATAAAAATAAACACTTTTAAGGGAATATTAATAAAAAAAGATAGATTATTCTTCTATCTTTTTTTCTCATATTCATAATTTAAATGTTTATACGCTTTTTCTGTTGCTACTCTTCCTCTTGGTGTTCTCTTAACAAATCCTTCTTGTAGTAAATAAGGTTCAACAACATCCTCAATTGTCGTAACCTCTTCACCAATCGATGTAGCAACCGTTTGAGCTCCTACTGGTCCACCATTAAATTTTGTAATTAATGAATCCAAATATTGAATATCAATTTGATCCAAACCATCTTCATCAACTTTTAATCTTTGTAATGATGTTTTTGTAACTTCTTCATCAATATTATCTTGTTCAAATACTAAAGCGAAATCTCTAACTCTTTTAAATAATCTATTAGCAATACGCGGAGTTTTACGACTACGTCTTGCAAGTTCTTTAGCAGCTGCATCATCAATAGGCATTTCTAAAACTTTAGAAGTTCTTTTAATTATTTGAAACAATTCCTCTTCAGTATAGTAATTAAGTTTACTAGTAATACCAAAACGGTCTCTTAAAGGAGCTGAAATATCACCGGCTCTAGTTGTAGCTCCAACTAAAGTAAATGGTGGTAAATCAATTCTTAAGTTTCTTGAAGTACCATCAGGATTAGTAATAACAATATCTAATACAAAATCTTCCATTGCTGGATAAAGAATTTCTTCTATATATCTTGGAATACGATGGATTTCATCAATAAATAAAACATCACCAGGTTCTAAAGTTGATAAAATAGCAGCTAAATCACCACTTTTTTCAATAGAAGGACCAGAAGCAGTTCTAATATTAGTTCCCATTTCGTGAGCAATAATATGTGCTAAAGTTGTTTTACCTAATCCCGGAGGGCCATAAAGTAAAACATGGTCTAAAACTTCATCTCTCATCTTGCAGGCTTTAATAAAAACACGAAGATTCTCTTTAATATCCGTTTGACCTACATATTCATCTAGAGAAGCCGGTCTAATATTTTGATCAAAACTATCTAAATCATCTTTTTTATTGCCATCAACTAATCTCCCCATAGCTATTTCTCCTTTATATATTTATATATTTCCTTCCAATCATTAACTCTCTTTAAATCAGTTACATTTTCATTATATCTCGTTGCCATTAATAAACTATCAATATTATATTCTAATGCTTCATAAACATTTTTTTCATCATTATCAATAAACAAATCAATGCCTAAGTCTTCCGCAAATTTACCTTTTTCTCTAATATGGAAGAATATTTTATTATATTTAAAGCCATTCTTTTTCATCCATTTTTTTGTCATAGATTTAACTTTAAAAGTATTTTGTCTTCTTGTAATAAAATATATCTCATTTCCTGCTTCATATAATTTAGTAATAACTTGCGCAGCATATTCTTTCGGTTCTAACTCATAAAAAGCATTACTTTTTCTAAATTTTTTTAAGAAATTATCGACATCAACAACAGACCAATAAAACATTTCCATAAAAGAATAAGCATCAGGATTCTTAAATCCTCTACCTCTTAATACTTCACTATCATATTTAACTGCTTCTTCAATCAATCTTTCATTAGTTTTTGAAACAGTATCATCTATATCTATTCCTATTTTCATTTCTACCTCATCAATAATTTCAATGCATCTTTAACTTGTTGTTCAACAGGTAATGAAGCATCAACTTGCGGTAAGATCTTCTTAATATCTGTTTTCTTATATCCTAAACTCTCTAAAACACTCATTAATTCATCTAAACCATCATTAGTAAATAAGTCATCATTACGAACTAATTTACCCTTCAAATCTAAAATAATTTGTCTAGCAACTTTATCTCCAACCTTAGGGAATTTAGTTAAATACAAAATATTTTCTCTTTCTATTGCATCATATACAGCATCTGTTGGACTAGCAAGAATTGGTAATGCTAAACGAGGTCCAACACCTTTAACATTAATTAGTCTTAAAAACAAATCTCTTTCTTGTTCATTTCTAAAACCATAAAGACTATTCTCTTCTTCTCTTACATGATTATATATATAAACTGTATATTCTTTTTCTTCTTGATAAGAATATGGATTAGGAACATATATTAAATATCCTATTCCGTTATTTTCTAAGCTGATATAGTTTGGTCCATAAGACGTTACTACACCTTTAATATAATTATACATTCTTAACACATCCTCTTAATATAGTATAGCATATATTTGTTCGATATCAATCACTAACCTACATAAGTAAACTTATATTTGTCATTTTTTAAATTATTAGCGTCTTCAATTTTAAAGCTCATCTTCATATCAGTTACTACTTCAATATCATCAGCTTCCTTAGTATCATAATCAAACACATTATAAATATGACGATCAAAACTTAGATAAATAAAATCCTCATTAATTCTATAGGTTCCATTATAAGTATCTCTAGAAACATCTAAAGTAATATAAATATATAACGTACATGTTCCATCTTCATTCAAAATCAAATAACTTTCCCTAGAATTAGGACAACTACTTGGTAAATAACAAGCACTTACTCTATAAGAACCTTTACTAACAAAAGCATCCTCTTTATTAGTTACTGTAACACCTTTAACACTTTGACCTTCAATGTATTTTATTAAGCCATCAATCGTTGTAACATCAACTTCCATGTTGTCACTATAAATATTTAATAACGCAAAATACTTAATACCATTATAAGAATATAAAACTTTATGAAGTCCCCCAAAAACAACAGGTATTTCACAAATATTTTCTTTTAATTCACATGCTTGATTATCAAAATTTATAGTACCATTATTTGGAACTTCTAATTTAATATTATGGAATATACCTAATCTTGTTGTATAACCATTTTTATTTTCAAGGTTAACATTCTTATAATAGAATTTCTTTCTATTTATAAGATTCGTTTTCCCTTCTGTTGCAAATATAATCTTATTTTTAGTAATTGCACTATCACCAAAATAGTATTGATTACTGAACATCTCAAAAGTCATCTTCGAATTAGCTTTATAATAAGTATCATATATATTTCTTAAGAAATTCTTATCATACATAATATTCATACTATTATAAAAGCTTTCTTTTTCTATCTCCTCTTTATGTTCCCAATTATCATAAACGAAATCCCAAGCATCCTTATTATAATTTTCTAAAAATATATCTGATTTACGATTATCATAATAAGAATAACAATAAATTAAATACATTAAAAAAATAATAAAAGAGAATAAGACAAAAGTTATACCAATTGTAATTGTTAAATTTTTGTCTTTCATATTAATCCTCCTCTATTATTTTGTTTCTTCTTTTAATTTATCAAGAATCTCTTTCTTTTCCTCAGGATCTAAAGAATCTATCTTGCTCATCAATTCTTCTTTAGAAACTTTTCCATCCTTACGATATTTTATAAAGTCTTTAACGTCTCGATCAAATTCTTTCGTTTTTTCTACACCTTTATCATAATAAACTTTACTTTTATCATAAACTTCATCACCAAGTTTTTTTATGGCGTTTCCTGCTTCATTAGCAAACTCGACACCTTTATCAAATACTTTTTGTAAATCCTCTTTCATAATAATCACTCCTACTTTTAATTATATCACAAGAAAATAATCAAAAAAAGACCATCAGGTCTTAAAAAAACTTAAACATTGATAAGATAACCAACACTACTAAAACGAAGAAAATAGATAACAATGTAAGTTTTAGAGGTATAAGTTTCAAATCAGAGATTATTTCTCTTTTTCTTTTAGCTTTTATTAAATCTAATTGTAAATTAATACTTTCCTGAATATTATTTCCTAACCTATTAGCTTCCATAATATCAACGATAATATTATTTACAAAAACACTTGGAATATGGGAACTTAAAGTAGATAATCCTTCATCTACACTTCGACCAAGATCCATTAATTCAACAGCTTTAACAAACTCTTTTGTTAATTCATTTTTAACAATATTAGTACTTTTAATAATGGCACTTTTAACATTTTTATCGCCACTAAAAACTAATAAGAAAACTGGAAAATATAATAATGCATTATCTTCTAAAATTGCTATTCTCCTTTTAATTTGTAAGTCTAAAGTAACATATTCTACTAAATAGTAGTAAACAACTGTTACCATTGGTGCAATAAAATAGCCATATTTACTAGTTAGTAATAAAACTACAAATAATAAAACACATGATATTAAACGTATGATAATATAAGCTTTAACCTTTAATCTAATACCAAGATAATCAATTTTCTTTTTTAAACGAGTATACATTCTACTATTTGTCATAATCATATCTCCTAACAATATATTTTATTCCTAAAAGATATAATAAGAACAATAAGAATAAAATAGCAATCACAATAAGTCCACTAACATCATTCATTAATTTACCTATATTATTATTCATTACTAATAAAGAAATAATAAATACTACTGGTAATATAGTAAATACTACCCTAAATAAACGATTACTACTCGTAATAAAACTAATTTCATTTGCTAGTTTTTCATTCTCTATCAATTCTTTTTCTAAATTTTCAAAGATCTCAATTAAATCAGTACCACATTCTTGATATAAATAGAAAGAATAACTCATTTTCTCAACAATTACTGAATTCGTGCGATTAAATAATCTTTCAAAAGCTTCACCATAGCTTAAACCAACTTTCGTATCAGCTAAGACTCTTTTAAACTCACTACTAACAGGATTATCAGTTCTATCTATTACATCCCTAATTGCTTGTTCAACACTTCTATTTGCTCTAAAATCATTATTCATAATTATTATGGCAGATAGTAAGTTTTTATCTAATAATCGATTAGTATTTGTTTTTAAATAAATACAATAGAAATCAGGTATAACATAACCAAGAATAAACAAGACAATAATAACTATCAACATTATTGGTACTCGGTATAAAGCTGAAACAAATACATATAACAAACTAAATCCTAAACCAACTAGTATTTTCGTACTTAAAAAATCATAACCATCTCTAAAATGAACACTTAGAATTGCATATTCATCAAACTTCTTAGCATATTTTTTTAATACTTTTATATTCTTCAAAAATTTACTAATTCTTTTAATAATTATATAAACTAAATTTCCACTATTTGATTCTTTAATCTCTAGTGAAAAATCAGCAAGTCTATTCTTTTTAACTAAAGAAAGGAAGTATTTATATGTTAGATAAATTACATAAAATACTACTAAGACTGCACATACTTGTAATACTAAAGTTAATTTATCCATAAGATACCTCCTTATCTATTTTTTTTATTATTTTTTTTATTATTTTGGTTATTACTCTTTTTAGTCTTAAACATATCGTTTAATTCTTCATCATAACCATATAATTTGATTTTATTCATAACTTGAGGAACATAATCTTGGAGAACAAATTCACCCATAACAGCACCAGATTCACTAATACCATCATTTCTGAATTTAAAGATATTTTTCATATTAATTTCTTGATTATCATTATCTAAGACTTCAGATATATCAACTATCTTACGTCTTCCATCACGTAATCTTGCAATATAAACGACCAAATCAACAGCGTTACTAATATACTCCCTTAATGCTGACATTGGTATATCAATTCCATCCATTAGCATCATTGTTTCTAATCTCGAAATAGCATCTCTGCTACTATTAGCATGCAAAGTAGTTAAAGAACCATCATGTCCACTATTCATAGCTTGTAATAGTTCAAATGCTTCACTACCTCTAACTTCCCCTATAATAATACGATCAGGTCTCATACGTAGTGAATTACGAACTAAATCACGAACAGATATTTCTTTAACACCATCATAATTAGAACTCCTTGTTTCTAATGAAACAACATGTTTTTGGGCTAAATTTAATTCCATAACATCTTCAATTGTTATTATTCTTTCATCATCGCTAATATAATTACTTAAAATATTTAATAAAGTTGTTTTACCACTACTAGATGGTCCACAAACTAAAATATTAAGCTTAGATTTTACTGCTACTTCCAAAAATCTAGCCATATATGGTGTTAAAGTACCATTACCAACTAAATCATCCATCGTAACAATATTCTTTTTAAACTTTCTAATAGTAATAATCGGACTCTTAGATAATGGTGGAATAACAGCATTTATTCTACTTCCATCATCTAATCTTGCATCAACCATTGGATTATTTAAATCAATCGACTTACCAACTGGTTCAATTAAACGATTAATAGTCCTAATAATATGTTCATCATTAACAAATGATATTGAATCATCTTTTCTTAGCATTCCATCTATTTCTATATAAATATCTGAAGGGCTATTAACCATTATTTCAGTAACATTATCATCATTTAATAATTCATTTAATGGACCAGTACTATTTACTTCATTATCAATTAAATTAAATAAATAAATTCTTTCTTCATTACTTAAATCATAATCAGTAACCATTGTATCTATTTCATTATTGATTAAATCACTAGTAACTTTAGTTCCGCTAAATCCTTTGTCACTTAAATCTTCTAAGATTCTTACACGATATGTATCCAGCAAATCTTTATCTTCAAATATTTCATAGTCAGTAGCCACTTCAGGATTTTCATGTTTAATATTAAATTCTTCTAATATTCTACTCATCTTCATAATCCCTTTCTAACAAATCCGTAGCCATAACTAAGAATGTCTTATAGTCATTTGGCATTACATCCGCAAATTTTCTATCTAAAGATACAATAGCACCTCTCATAACCATTCTTTCCATATCTTTTAAAAACATATCACTAGATAAAGAATAGTTAATATCATGTCCTATAATCTTTCTAATTTCATATAAACTAAAGTAATTTTTAAAAGGATCTCGACTATTATTTAATAATATTCCATAATTCTTAAAATCAAGATTATCTAAAATTGATAATAATGATCTAATATTTTTTAAATCAACAGGGTCATTAGTAATAAAGAATGTTATTTCATTAACACTATCTAAAACAGTTAAATTAACTTCATTCAAAGCATGATTAGTATCAACTAAAACGACATCATAACTTGATTCTGCCATTTGAATAATGTCTTTAACATATCGAGAATCAATTTTATTAGCATCTCTAGGATCTTTAGGAGCGCATAAAATATCAATATAGTTATCTAAGTTAACTACATAATCACTAAAGTTCTTAAATTTTCCATTCATCATATCAAAGCATAAACTATAGATATTCTTCTCATTTTTCTTATTTAAATATAAAGCTATACCCCCACTATATAAATCCATATCAATAATAAGAACTCTTTTTTCAAGTTGTTCAAAAATTCCAGCTAAATTAAGAATATTAGTTGTTTTACCAACGCCACCTTTAGCTGAAAAGAAGCACATACTTTTACCTTTTTTAGTTTTCATTTGCATCACTAACCTTCTTGTTTTACAAGCCCCTACTATGTAAAAATTATACCATTTTTTTGCTTTTTAAACAATAAAAAAAGGTAACTAAGTTACCTTTTTTTATTAATCTTATTTTGGTTGATAAGTAGCTTTAATACTAATATCAGTACCTGAAGTAATAGTTATTGTATCACCACTAATCGAATAATCAGTAGATGCATCAACTTGTTCCCAACCAGCAAATTCATAATTATCAGGATCAGCTGGTTCTGGTTCAACTAATACAATAGATGTTGTTGTTGAGAAAGCATATGTACTAGGATTACTTTCACCTGTAGGTAATGCTCCTCCATCTAAATCATAAGTAATATTAAATACATCTTTAATCCATAAAGCAGTTACTTCTAAATCAGAACTTAATGTTAATGGATCATCAGTATTATAAACTAAATTACTATTATCATCGTCCCAACCATTGAAGATATATCCTTCTTTTGTAGGTTCAGGAAGATTAAATGCTAAGCCTTCATAGAATGAAGTAATAGCTCCTTGAGGAAGTGTTCCGCCATCTAACTCATAAGTAATAGAATGAGATGTTCTAGTTGTCCATTTAGCTGTTAGATATACGTCCCCTTCTTTTTCTGTAATAGTACTATTTAATTGATATTCAACACCATCTAGAAGCCATGCTTCCAAATATTTAGTATTATCTTTATTATTTATACCCATTGCAGTTGCATCAAATGTATATGTTTCAAAATAATTCTTAGTTACATTAGATAATATATCATCTGAATCAGCAGGATCTATAACAAAGTGCAACGTAAATTGTTTTTCAACCCATTGAGCAGTAAATGTCATAGGACCAGTAACATTTGTAGCAACAACAGAGCCATTATCTACTAAGTAAACAACATCATCTTGATCTTTCCATCCGGTGAATGTATATCCAGTTCTTGTAGGAATCGGAAGAGCATTATCACCATAATGTAATGTTGTTATAGCATTATCAGGTAATGTTGCATCATTTGGAATATTAAATGTTACAGGATATGCATCTTCAGACCAGTCAGCTACTAAAGTAATATCTGTTTCTCTTTCTTTAATAACAAAACCATCTGGATAAACTACTCCATCAGCATACCATCCATTAAATGTATGACCAGGCCATAATGGTTCTTCAGTAGTAACCATACAACCTTCTGTATAAGTACACCCTGTACTACTTGGAATACTGCTTGGACCACCTGGAATATTATCATCATAAATAATATCAAATGTCTTTTCAGTCCATTGAGCTTCTAAGATTGTATCTCCAGTTAAATCACTGAAGCTTGTAACAGTAGTTGTTGTACCACTTATTACCCAACCACCGAAGTTATAACCTGTCTTAGTTGGTGTAGCAATTGTAGTACTATCACCAGCATAGAAGCTATTTACTGGAGCACCAGCAAATGAACCACCATCTAATAAGTAACTAACGAAGTATCTATCCTTGTTAGACCATCTAGCAGTTAATACTATAGTTGAACCATTTTCAATAGTTCCAATACTTGCTAATGAATTTCTTCCATTAGTCTTCAATAAGTATCCATCATAGTACCATCCTTCGAACTCTTTACCTTCTAATTCAGGTACTACAGTAGTTATTGTACAGCTTTCATAAGTACATCCTGTCGTATTAGGAACCGTAGTCTCACTTGGAGTTGCATTATAACTTACAGTGAAGCTAATTGGTGTCCATTGAGCAGTAATAGTTAAACTCTTCTTATTAATTGTAGTTATATTAGTACCATCTGGATATGTAACATCGCCATCTTTCCAGCCAGCGAATATATAACCAACTCTTGTAGGTGTTGGTAATACGAATGATGCATCTTCACCATATGAAGTAATTACTTCACCAGCGAATGTTCCACCATTTAGAATATAACTAACAGTATTCTTTTCATTTAAATCATATTTTGCAGTTAAAGTAACATTACTTAACTTATTAATTACTGTATCTCCAGGCTTATATAGATAGCCATCACTAGCTTCCCAACCATAGAATGTATGATCAGCTAATGTAGGAACAGTAGATGGTACAGTAGTACCAACATCATAAGCAACTGTCTTTTGTGCGAATTCAGAATCATTAGTAACAGCTCCACCATTTAAGTCATAAGAAACTTTAAATGTTTTAGCTGTCCAGTCTGCAGTTACACTAATTGATTCAGTAAATGTTTGGCTAGCACCAACGCAAGAATTACCAATCTTCCAACAAGAGAAAGTATAACCTGTCTTTGTTGGAGCAGTTAATGTAGGTTTAGTTCCCTTACTAAATGTAATATTTGGATTACCAGCAAACGTTCCACCGTTTAAATTATAATTAATTGATAATAAGTGTTCATTAGTATATTGAGCCTTTAAAGTCATATTAGAAGTAATATGTGTTATTGAAGCTCCAGGATTATATACATAATGATTTGCATCGTCTATCCAATTAATAAATTCATATCCAGTTTTTACAGGATTTCCACCAGGAACTGTGCATCCATTTTCATAAGTACAATCCAATGTAGCAACAGAACTATTTCCGTTTAATGTTCCACCAGCTAAGTTAAATGAAACTTTATAAATAATAGGATTCCATGATGCAACAAATGTAATAGGTTCTAATGAATTAACAGTAGCTTCTAAACCGTTAACAGTTACTGCACCAAGAGTTGTTGTAGATGCAGCCCAACCGCCAAATGTATAACCAACTCTTGTAGGTTCTACTAAATCAATAGATGTATTTAAAATATTATATGATCTAACAAGATCAGCAGTTGAAATTGAACCACCTTCTAATAAATAAGTAATCTCAAAATCAATAATATTCCACATTGCTTTTAAAGTCATACTAGAAGATAATCCCAACAAAGGAGTTATCTCACTATTTACACCTACTAAGCCAGAAGAAGTATCAATTCCCCATCCAGCAAATGCATAACCTTCTCTTTCAGGTGTAGCATTAGGTGTAATACAATTATCACTTAAAACATTACAACTAATAGATTCTGGAATGCCTTCTGTTGATCCACCATTTACATCAAAAGTAATATTGTATGAAATAGCTTCCCAAACATCAACTAATATAGTATCTTCCGTTAATGTTCTTGAGAAATCGAAGCAGTCATCCTCATCGTTCTTCATCCAACAAGTAAACTTATAACCAGGTCTATCATCAACCTTTGGAACATCAGCTGCGGCTACAGAATTGCCATACTTAACATCAATTTCAACACTTTCAGCTGAACCATTGAAATTAACACCATAAACATTTTCAAATGTAACTTGAACATTTCCAGCTGATCCGCTCATACAAAGAGGATCAATACAAACGCCATTAATAAATAAAATAGTAAAATATTCAGGAATATCATCAAGTGATATTGAATCTCCTGTTAAGGAATTAATCCATTCCTCAGGATATGTTTCAGGATCATCAGGATCTTCATCGAACGCCTTACGATAAATAATAAAATCGCTATCAGAACTATAACTAGAAGTATCCAATGATGATGAACCAAGCATAACTACTTGAGAAGTGATAGCGCCTTTATAAACACCATCCGAAGTATAATCATATTTTTTAGAGAACAAATGATTACCGATAATTACAGCATCTTCAGGAACATCTTTGTGGAACATTTCTTGGGCATTAGCAATAGTAGCGAAAGAAAACAATGCTATTATAAAAACTAAAATCTTATTTTTCATATATCTTCACCATCTTTCTTATCACTTAGTTGCCGAATGAGTAACACCATTCAATGATACTCGCCAATTTGAACCATCTGCAAAATAACTCTTATCTATAGCTCCAGGTGCAGAGATTGTTTTATCTCTACCTCTATAAGTATAGGTTACTGTTACGCCAGAAATCTCACTACCATTATCAGTAACGTGAAGAGTACAGTCAGCTCCAAATTCATCAATTGGTGGACAAGTAACTTTAAACGTATTTGGAACAGGAGTCGTTACACAAGTAACGCCACTATCAGTCATTGTATTACTTGAACAAGACCATTGTCCGCTAAAACTATGATGTGCCGGCATATTCGTTGGTGTACAACTTGGTGAAACAGTGCTTCCTACTTGAACCCAAGTAACAGCACATCCAGCATCGCTTCCATCAGCTAAATTATAGTAAACACCTTTCTTTGGTATATCTACTGGTTTTTCTGCCCATTGAGCAGTAAATGTAGTATCTTTAGTAATTGCCGTATTTATATTTGGTGACCATCCAGTAAAATTATATCCTGTTCTAGTAGGATTTCCTGGATTAGTAGCTCTTTGACCATGTTTAACAACTTGGTCTGGATAACTACCACTACCACCATTTAAATTAAACTTAACAGTATATTCTTTATCTTCATTAGGATCTGGTTCTTCAGGTTTTTCTTCTTCTTGTTCCCATTTAGCAGTAATTGTTACATCACCTTCAACAGGAGTAGTGAAATCATAAGGTTCACCATTTAATTCCCATCCCATGAACTTATATCCATCTCTAGTAGGAGTTGTAGGTGCGATTGGAATCTCGCCTTCCTCGACTGGTTGACTTGTCGACACTCCATCTCCTATATCTATAGTTACAGTATAATATTTCTTATCAGGATCGATTTCCTTCCATACTGCTTTAAGCGTTGCATCTCCAGATATTGGTGTCGTAAAATCATATAATTCGTCACCTAACATCCAGCCAACAAAGATATATCCTTCTCTTGTTGGATCTTGAGGACGCTCAGGAATCTTTCCTTCTTCTATTTCTATAGCGGCTACCGCAGTGCCACCCTCAGTTTCAAAATTAACTTTATATTTTTCTAATACAACAGTCTCTTTAGGAGACCAACAAAATAACGCGATTATAACACAACAAAAAATCAATAATAAAGTATTTAACATTATTATCTTATTTCTTTTTTCGGCCATACTTATCCCACCATCTCTATACTATAAGTCAAGTATATCATTTTGCTAAAAAAATGTAAATGAAAAAAACAAAAATCTAATGAAATTTTTAGATAAAAAAATAGCTATTTTTTATAGCTATTTTCTTTCTAAAATATCTCTAGCAGCTACTAGACCAGTAGCGGCAGCAGTAACAATATTACCAGCTTTTCCAGCACCATCTCCAACAAAATAAATATTGTCATTATGTAATCTAAATTTATTATCAGTTTCAATTTCATTACTAAAGAATTTGATCTCTGGACCATATAACAATGTATCGTCATTAGCTACACCAGGAATAATCTTATCTAGAGTATTTAACCCCTCTAATATATTAGTAATAATACGATGAGGCATTACCAATGCTAAATCCCCAGCAACGCAATCTTTTAATGTTGGTTCAATAAATCCTTTATTAATACGATGCCATTCACTTCTTCTACCTTGTTTTAAGTCTTTTAAACTTTGAATAATTGGTTTTCCATCACCTAAAACATTAGCAATTCTTGCAATACTTTCTCCATATAATCTAGTATTAGTAACTGGTTCTGTTAAACTTACTTTAGAAATAAAGGCAAAGTTAGTATTACTGCTCTTAACATCCTTTAAGGCATGTCCATTAACACAAATAAAGCCATAATAGTTTTCTTTAGCAACAAATCCTCCAGGATTTGTACAGAATGTTCTTATTTCATCACCATATGTATCAGTCTTAATAAATATTGTTGGATCATAAATAACATCTGTTATTTCTTGCATTATTTCCTTACGAACTTCAACTCTAACACCAATTTCAATACTTTGTGATAGATAAGGAATCTTATATTTATCAGCTAATTCTTGAATCCATTTAGCTCCAGTACGTCCAGGAGCAACAACCACATACTTAGCTTGAACAGTTGTACTCTTCTTTCCTGTTACATAAGTTACTTCATGCTCATTTTCATTAATTGTTTTTATGTCTGTAACATCTGCTCTATCAAATAATTCTACACCTTTGCTAGTTAAATATTCGCAAATACCTTCAATATATTCAGGTAAATGATCACTACCCAAATGCTTTTGCTTAATAATTAATAATCTAGCTCCAGCTATAGCAACTTTCTTTTTAATTTCATTAGCTTCATCCATATTAGATGGATATACTTCAGCATCCATTTTAAATTTATTAAATATTTCTTCAGTTTCATCAATTAGTTTATTAGCTTCACTTTCAAGCATATATTTAGTTAAATCACTTTTACCTAATTTAGGAATGAAGTTTAATTTACCATCAGAGAATGTTCCAGCTCCACCATAACCAGCTAATACTGCACATGGATTACAATTCTGGCAAGGAATACCTTTTTTATTCATTGGGCAGACACGATTCTTAACACAAGAACCTTTTTCTAGTATCGCTACCTTCAACCCTTTATTCTTCGTAATTAGTTCATAAGCAGTAAAAAGACCAGCAGGTCCTGCTCCTACTATGACTACGTCATATTTCATAAAAATCTCTACCTTCCAAAAAAATTATACTATACTTTTCTTTCTAAATAAATAAAAAAAGGCCTAAAGGCCTCTAATAATTTCATTATGTTCTTCACTTACTTCTTTATTTAAATCTACTTCATATAAATCTAAAACCATCAGCATCTCTATTGTTGTTATTTCATGTTTTAATACTTTCGAAACTAACCCTAAAACAATACCTGGTTTTTCCTTATATACTCTAAACAAAGCTAAAGCATAATAATAACTATTTAAATATTGACCAGATTTACTAGTTTTAAAATCTACAACAATATAACCTCTTGGTAATTCTCGATACAATCTATATTTCCTTTTATCTAAATTCAACATGTTAATACGAGCTCTAAGTAAATTAGCTTTAATATCCTTTGGTTTACTATCAGCCGTTACTAATTCATAAAAAATTGGAATAACATCAGCATATCTCATCATTAAATTATATTCCTCTTTATTTGTATCTTTAAGAGCATGATGATATTCATGACCTAAAAAGATTGGTGATTCACGATCAAAAACATAAGGAACTTTAAATATATCTAAAACTAATGATCTAGTATTATCGGCAACTCGACATCCAAATTGCAAAGGATGTTTAAAAGCAGAAACATACTCGGCTTTTAAAGCCATCTTTTCCATTCTTTTTTCAAGTATTTTATCTTTATAAATACTAAATGTATTCCCTGCAACATAAATTACAGGTTCAATTTTTTCTTCTTGACCAACTGATAAATAAGGGTATTGAGTATCAGGTAACAAATTATGAATAAAATCAGCATTATCAATTTCACTATCTTCCATTGGTCTAATACCTGAAGCATATAATTTATTAACTATTTCCAATTCTTCTGGATCCATACTAATACCTCCTATCTACTTCATTATACTATATAAAAAAGAATAGTATCTACTATTCTTTAAAGGTAAAGACAAAATCTAAGATTTCAACATCGTCTCCTCTTTCGGCACCAAGTCTTTCAAGTTCTTCTTCAACACCCATACCTCTTAACTTACGAGCAAATCTTTGAACACCTTGGTCCTCCCAGAACTTTGTCATCTTAAATAACTTTTCTATTTCTTCACCATGAATCACCCACGTACCATTATCTTTTCTTGTAATAGTATAAGGCTTTTCGTTTTTAAATTTATAAACTACATGACTTTCATATTTTGCATCTTCATATAAAGGTTCATCTTCAATAGTATCTAACACATCAGCAAATTTAATAATCATGTCTTCTAATCCTTGATTATCAATTGCAGAGATTTCAATAACTTCTGCTTTAGGAAATTCTTTTTTAAACTTAACCAGATTTTCATCTGCAAAAGCCAAATCCATTTTATTAGCGACAATTATTTCTTTTTTCTTCGCTAATTTATCATCATAGGATTCTAATTCTTTTCTAATAATCTTATAGTCATCAATTGGGTTTCTTCCTTCAAAAGAACCCATATCTAATACGTGAGCTATTATTTTTGTACGCATAGCATGTTTTAAAAATTTTTCACCTAGACCTGCTCCTTCTGAAGCACCTTCAATTAATCCAGGTAAATCTGCCATAACAAAACTACGACCATCTTTTAATTTAACAACACCCAAATTAGGATTTAATGTTGTAAAATGATAAGCTCCTATTTTCGGATTAGCTCCACTAATTAAAGATAAAATAGTACTCTTTCCTACTGAAGGCATTCCTACTAAACCAACATCAGCTAAAACCTTTAATTCACATTTTACGACACGTTCTTCACCAGGTTCGCCAAACTCACTCATCTTAGGAGCTGGATCTTCTTGTGTGGCAAAAGCTTTATTGCCTCTACCGCCACGGCCTCCATGACAAACAACAAATTGTTCTCCATCTTTAGTTAAATCACAAATAACTAATCCTGTATCATTATCTATTAAAGTAGTACCTTCAGGAACTTTAACAATAACTGGTTCCGCATTCTTACCATGTCGATCAGAACCTTTACCATTAACTCCTTTATCTCCTTTAATAATCTTTTTATATTTTAAATCAACTAATGTTTTTAAACCTTTTTCAACTTGGAAAATAATGTCAGCACCTTTACCGCCATTACCACCATTAGGTCCACCAAATGGTATAAACTTTTCTCTTCTAAAAGAAGTACATCCGTCTCCACCATTTCCTGCATATAGTTTTATAACAACTTCATCTACAAACATTTAATCACCTGCTTCCAATAACTTGTATTTCTTCATTTAATATATATTCGTGCAAACTAAGCATTTCTTCCATAAATCTATTCATTAATTCGATAGCTTTTAATACTTTACCAGTTCTATAGCAATACATTTGTTGATTATCTACATCCGAAGAATTTTTATTAAAACTGTTAACTTCCTCCGAAAACTTGAAACTGTCTTCCTCTAACATAATACCGTAACGAAGCAAAAAACAATCACAGACATGATCAAATAATTGCCTAGTCTTTTGATATCTTTTTTCTAAATCTGGTTCATTAATATATATAATATCATCTTGTGTATATTCTAAGAACAAATCTTTATACAAAAGAGCTCCAGGAAGATCAAACAACCTTCCATTTATAAATGCCTTCATATTTTGCACCTCATATTTTATTTATATTGCAAAATTATTATAACATAATTAAAGGACCTTATTAAAGGTCCTTATTTATTATTTTACTTCGTAAACACTAACTTTTTTCTTATCTCTGCCAAGTCTTTCGTATTTTACAACACCACTAACTTTAGCAAATAAAGTATGGTCTTTACCCATTCCAACGTTTGCACCAGGATAAACCTTAGTTCCTCTTTGACGATAAAGAATGCTTCCTGCATTAACAGTTTCACCATCAGCAGCTTTAGCACCTAATCTACGACCTCTAGAATCTCTACCGTTTTGAGTAGAACCTTGAGCTTTAACGTGAGCGAATAATTGGATATTTAATTTCATAAA
>JAEEGL010304210.1_pt1 | contig 39728 bp, 33 predicted proteins | sample 9134231 | NCBI WGS metagenome assembly JAEEGL01 (sample SAMN16246548, study PRJNA631951) | gut metagenome | biome: gut microbiome; feature: rumen; material: fiber-attached | host: Bos | place: Iran: Karaj | collected 2018-10
AAACACCAAGCCCCGATGGCGGAATTGGTAGACGCGTACGTTTCAGGTGCGTATATCGAGAGGTGTGCAGGTTCGACTCCTGTTCGGGGCACGCTCAACAAAAATCCCTAACTCTGAAAATCAACGAGTTAGGGATTTTTATTTCCCCAAAGCCCCCCTGCCGTGTCAACCACGTGTCAACCGATTTTCAAAAATTTGCACAATCGTTGACACCGCCCTCGAAAATTCTTGTCAAAATCGATGACTTTTTTCTCTCCGTTGACACGGATTTCGCACCCCTTTACCCCTAAAGAAGTTGCTCACGAACGTCCACTTTTTTGCCTATACTTGTGACTGAAACATTGGCCGCCTCGCGACCCTCAAAATTTTCAGTTATGGCTCATCAAAGATTTCATTTCGTGAAAAGGAAATCCTTGGCCGCTTTCCTTTCCGAAAACCTCCCCAACTACTTCCTTTATCGCTGCCTCAAGGCCAACACAAACCTTCCTGATGAAACCATCTTGGAAGTTTTCAACGAGGCATACCAGTATTGTATTGATGTCCTGGCAGAACCTGACATCCGAAACGCTCGAAGCGCTTCGCTCCCGGCAATGGGAGCCAGCGCGCCACGCTCCTCCCTTCTGCGTTATTGTTTCGTCTATTACTTATTGTCATTCCACGAAGAGGCCGCCAACTTGCGGCCTCTTCTGTTTAATATGCGTACCATGCTCGAGATGTACCTGCCCGAGATATTCACTCCTCTTTCGGATTCCGTTCATCGCCTGGCTGAGATGTTCACCGGCACCATCAGCTTCGACGAGAAACCTACGAAGCCACTACCACGTCCTGGCAATTCACTCATCAGTGACCAATACATCAAAATCCCCACCCTCATCATTCTTGCCGAGCGATTGCCTCCAAGCGATGCAAGGATAGTTTTAGATGTCGTCAAACAAGCTGCAGCCTTCGATAAAGGCGACTGGACCGAAATCCTTAAAGACCTCTCCGAACGTTGCGCGGTGCGCAAAGAACCCAAAGTGTTGAAAGCCGTTCACAGCAAATTCATCATCGACGAGGAAGAAAAAACCACCTTTGTTAAGATCATGAAGGCCTTATTCGACCTCCATATCATCAAGAACCTTGATGGCTCCTATACAGGCGATTTCGGCACTTTCATCCATGACCAGGGTGAATTGCTTAATACCGATCTGATCCAGCCTTATTCCAAGCTTTCAAAGGCAAAGGGTACCAAAATCTACATGAAAACCTTCGCCAAGCTTTGTATCGCCGCAAAAAGATTCCAAGTCAAAGGCTTGGGCACTAAAGGATCAAAAAGTGTTGAACTCACTGTTAACGACTTCGCGAAGCTGCTCGATTTTCCACCTGAATAAAGGTAACTTACCGACAAGTTACCTTAATTATTGATTATAACTCCCCACTTTTGCCCACGATTTAACCGCCGTGGGCTTTTTCTTTATTGGTACCGTGAAGATAGTCCAGGCATAAAACCAATGTACTATGTTAGACACAATCACATTCGACCAACTCCCACAAGCCGTCTCGGATATCCTCGACGGCATCGCAGAGATCAAATCCATCTGCAAAGAAATCAGGGGGAAGGAGTCCGAGAAAGACGTTTACATGACCATTGAGGAGTTTTGCGCCTACCATCCCGACCATCCTTCCCATCAAACCGTTCGCCGCTGGAAGCGCCTCGGTTACATACCTTTTTATAAAGATGAAGAAACCCGCCGCGTCAGGTTCAAGAAATCTGAAATAGACGCTTGGATAGCATCAAGCCGCCATATGTCGCGTGAGGAGCTTAATGCCATCGAAGATGCCAAAATCCTCGCGCAACGGCGACAATTGGAATTTGGAGGCCTTGACGATGATGACTGAAGACACCAACGCCGTTCCGCTCCTCTACGACTGGATTGAAATGTCCGATCTCCTCATCATGCTGCATCTCACTAAGAACACCCTCAAAGACTGGTGCTCTGAAAGTGAGCTGAAGTGCTGCCGCATCAAAAACAAAGTCTATTTCCTTCGTCAAGACATTGAACGTTTCATGTACTCTCACTATCAAACCTACCAACCATGAACATTGATAAAACCAACACCCCAGCCATGTACTTCTGGGGAACGCCTAACAACTATGCTGTCAAACCCTCGCCCAAGTGCGACCTTCAGAAGATGCCTGGCTTTTCCATCTTCAGGCGGCCTATCACCAACAAATATCCCTACCAGGTAGTCAATCTGATAGATGTCTACAACTATATCATCTGCAACTACGCCAAAGACCGCACCAACGAGTACCGCACCATTAAGGATGAGCGGTACCGCCGTCAGTACAAAGCCGACATGTTTGACTATTGCACCTTCTCAGGCATCTTCTCAGTCCGCACCGACAAAGCCATCATTCAGCACTCCGGCTACATCTGCCTCGACTTCGACCACCTAAAGGATGTCGAAGGCACCTTTGAGGCCCTAAAACAGGATCCTTATTTCGAGACGCTTTTGCTCTTCCGCAGCCCGTCCGGCGACGGCCTCAAATGGGTCATCTCTTTCCACGACTCCTATTTCCGCTATGGCAAGGACGGCGAGTCATACGGCGACTATCAGGTCAGATTCTTCATCAGCCTCTACAACTACATCTTCAACCATTACGGTGTTCAGATTGACCGCAGCTGCCGCAACCTTTCCCGCGCCTGTTTCCTGCCATATGACCCATCAGCCTTCCTTAATTCCTCACTGTTATGACCCATCAAGTCTTCAACCCTGACGATTGGAACGCAGCCCCAGCGGAGAAAGTGCCGCAAGCACTTTCTCCATCCGTGGCCGCGTCATCCAATCTTTCCTCCATCCTCGCTGTCGTGGATGCTGTCGAAGCCTCTGGCATCGACATCACGCCCACTTACGACGATTGGCTGTCCATCGCCTTCGCCCTGGTCTCAGAGCTTGGCGAAGATGGCCGCTACATCTTCCACCGGCTCAGCCGCTTCAATCCTCATTACGAGTACGAAGAGACCGACCGCCAGTATTCCCACTGCCTCAAAGACGGCAGCCGTGAAATCACCCTTGGCACCCTCTTCCACATCGCCCAGGTTTATGGTGTGCGCTGGGAATGTCCCCCTCTGAGAGGGAGTGCCGAAGGCGGGGGAGTCATAAATACGCGCAGAAAATCATCCTCACAACTCCAATTTGAGGACGGTGAGGATTTGAGGATGTCAAAAGCGGTCAAAATCGACACTTTTTCCCAAAACGTCAGGGAGCAGCTGCCCGACATACTGAAACGCATCGTCGCCGATGCCGTTTCAGATGTCGATGAAGATCTGCTCATTCTCGGTTCCCTCACCGTCTTTTCAGCCTGTCTGCCGAAAGTGTACGGCATCTATGACCGCCGCGAGGTCTTTTCCAACCTCTTTCTATACGTTACCGCCCGCGCATCGGCTGGCAAAGGACGGCTCTCACTGTGCCGTCATCTCGCTGCGCCGATTCATCGCGAACTCAAAGAGAAGTACCGCCAATCCATGGAGCAGTACAAGCAGGACCTGCGGCAGTACAACCAGAACAAGAAGAATGGTGACATGGAAGAGCCGGAGCAACCGCCTTTCCTCACCTTGTTCATCCCTGCCAATAGCACTGCCACCGTGGTCTATCAGACGCTTGCCCAAAACGACGGTGTCGGCCTTCTGTTTGAGACAGAAGGCGACACCTTGGCCAATGCCTTCAATTCAGACCTCGGCAACTACTCCGATGGATTCCGTAAGGCATTCCACCATGAAATGATTTCCTACCTACGCAAGAAAGATCGCGAATATGTGGAAATCCTCAAGCCAAAGTTCTCGGCCATCCTGTCCGGCACTCCTGAGCAGGTCTTCAATCTCATCCCTTCAGCTGAAAACGGCCTCTTCAGCCGTTTCATCTTCTATGTCATGCCCATGGAAATCGTGTGGCGTGACATGTTCGATGAGAACGAAACCACAGCAGATGAAGTCTTTAAGGAGATAGGGGAGGACTTCTACAAGTTCCACAAGATGCTGTCAGAGCCAATCATCCATTTCAAGCTCACCGCCGGCCAGCGGCAGCGGTTCCATGATTTCTTCACGCTGACGCAGGTGGAGTACGCCAACATCTTCGGCGACGACATCATTGCTTCTGTCCGTCGCCTTGGCCTCATCCTCTTTCGCTTCGCGATGATCTTGACAGTGCTCCGCCAGATGGACGAAGGCACCTTCCCATTGCCTGTCGTCAATGTGGAAGGCAAGAAGCCTGAGTCTATCCTTGAATGTGCCGATGCCGACTTTGCCACCGCCTTGGCGATGATCAAAGTCTTGCTGCAGCACACGGCATCGGTCTTTCAGACCTTGCCACGTCACGAGTTCCGCAAGCCCAATGGCCATCGCAACACCAACGACCGCCGTCAGGCCTTCTACGCAGCCCTTCCTGATACCTTTGACCGCGCCGCCTATCTCCAAGCCGCCGCTTCGCTCGGCGTAACGGAGAAAACCGCTGAGCGTTACATCTCCGAGCTCTGCAAGTCCGGCTTGCTCGACCATCCATCAATTGATAATTACTCAAAACATCAAACAAAATGAATATCCAAGTTGTCCCTCCCACAAACATCAAAAGCTTTATGGCTGACATAGCCGAAGCCTACCAAGTCGCCTATGAATACCGATTCGGTCAAATTGATTACCGATGCATAGACAAGAAATTCATTTCGCAAGTCTGCTACAAACGCCATTGCCTCTACTTTGAAGTCGTTGAAGACGGTAAGCGTCTCGGTGGTCTCATCTTATCCTTAATTCGCAATGGCAAATGTGCCAGGTTGTTCTTTATGTTTACCAAACCCGAACTCCAAAACCGTGGTGTGGCCACCTTCCTTTGGAATGAGTTAAGGGAGTTTATGCCAGGCGTGAAAACCTTTACAGCAGTAGCCCCTTATTTCGCCGTTCCAGCCATCCATTTCTTGGTAAACAAGTGTGGCTTCAGAATCATTGAGTTTATCAACTCGGTCAATTCTCCCAAGGATTATGCAAAAGACGAAATCAACGACCCATGGTCTGATGGTTACTTCTACTTTATAAAAAGAGTCTCGAAAGTGGTGCCGGTAGAAAAGTCAAAACCCACATCGAGCCACCCGGGAGGAATGCCAAAATCATAACCCTGAAAGGGTGTCACGACATTAACCAGAGGTGTCAACCCCTGGCATCACCACAAATACCTATCATCATGAAAGTAATCATCCACATCGAAACCTTCACTACAGCGGCGTACCACGCCATCCGTCCCGCTCTCGTGGCCTCAATAGATGGCTTCCTCGGCGTTTGCAATTCAACCTTCTCAGCCACTATCAAACAATCAGATTACGCCTACCTCGTCGATGTGGTCAAACACGCTGCGCAAAGCGCAGGTGTTGACCACTCTGAATATGCAATCATGAACCTGCAGAACATCCTTAAACCAAGAAAAAACGATTAAAAAATGCCCTGCCATTCCTTCCCCCTTTTAAGGGGGTCAAGGGGATTGGCAGGGCATTTTATGTCTTGACAAAATGAAAGCTTACATTTCACCAACCCAAGCCCGACAATATGCTACACCTTCCTTGACAATCCAACTCACAGATGAAATCTTTCCTACACATTCAAAAATCAATTCCTCTCTTATCTGTTCATCCGTTGGCTTCGGTAGAGTCTTTTGTAATATTGGACTTGAATACCATTCATATGAATCGCCAGACAGATACTCTCGGTAATAGCTCACCTTGTCGGCCTTGATTATTGCTTCTTTTATGATATCCCAATCCGCAGTCACATAATCACCAACTCTGGGTGCACTAAAAAACTCTGCCTCAACGTAACATTCGTCAAACGCCCAAAGGTCGCTCTCAATGTATAGTCTTACTTTCATATCATTTGCTGTTTTACAGCCGCAAATGTACTACTTTTTCTCAACGTAACAAGTTTATGGTGAGGTGGGGCAGGGGAGTGACTCCTTTCTCTCGGCTTCTAACTGTCAAAATCAATCAAAACCCGCCAATTCCCATCCTCACTTCCTCACTTCCTCAAATCCTCAATTTCATGTTTAATTATCACATCCGCTGAAGCTCCACTTTATAGTCTTGGTTTTGTGCCTCAGCCGCCCGAATGTCAACTATGCTTTTGGCACCGTACTTGAGCAGCAGCTGTTCGCATTCACGCATCCTTAACTCCTCATAAACCAGCTCATCAGGTGTGGGCTCGTCAATCCGAGGTTTATTCTGCCTCCTAACGAGGTCGAGCGGTGTTCTGCCGTCATAATGGGCATTTACGTCCGCGCCATTTTTCAGTCCCCATTCTATTTTACGTAGATTGAATGCCTCTGCTTCCGGATTGATGACAAACAGTGACATGTAGATGTATTCTTCAACGGTTTCATGCACTACATTACGAAAAGCAACGTCCTTGTCTTTGAAATAGTCAAGAATCCTCTCTGTTTCTTCCCAACTCCTCTCGCTACTATAACAGATATAGTGAATGATGCTCTCATACGGGCCTCCAATCTCTGAAATAATCGTCTCCAGTGGCCACGAACAGAGTTTGTTGTACCAGCAGTATTCATAATCCATAGCATTATAGGCTATGCTCACATAAGCTACCGTTAGCATTCTCGTTTCACCAGCTGCAAGGTTGGTGTCGTGTGCCAATGAGAATACAAGATCTCCCTGTTTTCCCATGTTTTCAATAGAATACCTCAAATAACGCAATGCCTCAGCTGTCGGCTCCTCACCTGGTGCCATCCACACTTTGACGATATAGTGTCGAGGCTCGTCAAAGGCTCTCATCTTCAACATCATCTCCAAGCAGTCTTTTATTCCGTCTTGATTTGACGATGTTGCCATGTATGCTGCGTACATGTCTGATACATCCTCATCTTCGAATAACTCCAGATCCTTTTCCGTGATGGGTGATTCGTCCGAAGGATTAATCAGTTGTTTGTAAAGCTCGTTTTTCTGTATGCTGCCTTTCCGTATCCAAACACCGTCACTCAAGACCACAGAGTGGTCTTCTTCAACTGGGTGTCCCACATACTCCTTAAAGCTTATCTTATACATCTATTGGTATGTTTTGTTTGTCTGTTTTGGCCATAACTCTTTACCACTCCACCCGAGAAGAAAAGTGCTGATAGGCTACATGCACCTCGCTCCAGAAGCTGTTGAGATGAAGCAAGTCGAATACTGGAAAGTACAAATCCCTTACAAAGGCCATTGTAGTGTGGCAAATGCACAACCCTTCAAATGGTATATGAAACTCGTGCGCCCATGAAACGCCATCGTCAAGAATATCTTTGACGATTTCTTCTCTTGTTTGGTCGTATCGACAACTCCATTCCAACCCAATGCCTGAATATGGGCTGCCCTTATCCGGTTTCTCTACTCCCCACAGGCTTTCGTTAATCGTTATCATCAACGGATAATCGCTGCCAAAGTCTTTGTCTATCGTCAAGGGCATCAACGAGTATTTGTCGTCACCTTCAAATCCCAACATGCCTCTGACTTCATAATCGTCAACGAAGAATGGCTTGGGCTCCCTCACAAGTTTTTCACATAAATCTGCCATTTGCTCATGAAGCTGGCGGTCCATGTCGTAGAGGTGCTGATTGACCTTTCGCATTCGCTCGTAGGTTTCAGGAGTCTCTTTAAACATCCAGTTGAGCAGCCAATAGCGTTTGAGCATCAACAGGCGCAGCTCACGGCTATGAGGCCTTATTCTGTGGTAACTCACAAGTTCCGGGTCGTCACCCACGAGGGACATCACTTCGCCTTCAATGTCCAGCAATGCTTCACGCTGCCGCTCAAAAGGCTGCTTGGCCAAAGGCTGAATCTGCTCAAAACACACATTGCGCTCTTCCAGCTCGTCAACTATGTGGTTTTTGTTCTCCATAATACCAATTATTCCAAATCCTCCTTCAACTTTTTTCTCATTTCCTCCTTCAACGATGCACGCACCAGACCACTCACTCGCCGATGTCCGCCTCGTCTTGGCCGATGTCCTTCACAGTAGCCAGGATGATTCATCCATTCCACATCAGCGGAACAATGCATATGAACCAGCTTTGATGCCCTGTTTTTCGGCATCTCGTCTTGGCGATGCTTGTTTCTGATTTTCTCTTTTCGTTTGGAACGAAAAGACGACTGACCAGTCGTGATCTTTTGCATCCATTTGTCTCTTAAATAGCTTCTACTCATAATTATTGTCCCCAGCACCTTTTAAGTTGTTCTCTTTGGCAGCAATAAGCCGAGTTTTCTGCCATTCTGATAATGGTTTCCTTGAAATACTGTGGGATGCGGCTCGACGCTTCAATGATAATGTCGTCAGGTATTCCATAAAAAGCTTCTGCAATACCACCTGCAATGCAAGCTTGTGTGTCGCTGTCACCTCCAAGAGAAACCGCCAACCTTACCGTGCTTTCATAGTCCTTGCTGTCGAGGAAAGCAATAATGGACTCCGGCACAGATTTCTGACACGACACCTCAAAACCATAAAAAGGCCTGATTTGTTCGCAAGTCCTATTGAGGTTATACTTGAACCTTTTTGAGATATAGTCTTTTATCTCCTCTTTGCTGGCCCCATGTCGCGCCATAAAGATGGCCGCCGCCGTAGCTTGCGCTCCTTTGATGCCCTCTGGATGATTGTGAGTGATGCTGGCTGAGATCTCCGCCAAGCGTTCCGTTTCTTCCAACGAATCAAACATCCAACCGACCGCGCTGACACGCATCGCCGAACCGTTCCCGAAGCTGTTATAAGGCTTCCGCTTGCCATCTGAGAAGATGGCATTAGGCAAAAACAGCCAGCGAAGAAACGTGCCGCCATATCCAACATTGGAATTCAAATTGCCATATTTCACCATTTTCTCTTCCAGAATATGGTGAGTGTGGTGAGGATCCTCAAGCAACCATTCAGCCACGGCCATGGTCATCACGGAATCGTCCGTGTAACGACTACGTGGATTGTACAGCTCAAATTCCGTTGTTTTGATGCTGTTGAACTCATAACACGAGCCAACAATGTCTCCAATAATTGCTCCTAACATAATACACTAATTAAATCTCACAAATATACACATTATTTATCCAAATCATACCAGCTGCCGAACGACGCTTCTGATCTTTCACTTGTGAATTTGCCATCGCTGTCAATCCAGCCCCATTCCCCATTCATCAGCACGCGGGTGTAGTTTTCCGATTCAATGACAACTTTGTCGAAAACTGGCTTGGTGTCGGTTTTGCCCCACACAAAACCGACCTTACCGTCTTTCATGTATGGCACAGCTCCGTCATTGTCCAGCATCTCGTAAACCTCGTCCAAGTCGACAGGGGTGACCTCCGCGCCGTTATAGCCGTCGAGGATGCCCTTCTTGCCGTTCTCCACAGCCACAAAATAGTTGAAATTTGCCCAGAAATAACGGAAGATGCGATCGTAGCCCTTGGTTAGTATTTTACCGGCTTTAATATCGTACAGATAGTATCGTCCATCAAGCACAACTGGAATCAGGCTGGTTCTCTCGAAGCAGGTGTAGAGTTCGGGAATGTCGTCAAACTGCGGCTCGATTAGAACTTTTCCACAAACATCGCGAAGGCCTTTCTTTCCGTTTGCGCCAGTGAAAATCTGGTCACGCATATCTGGATGCGTTTCCCTGATTCTGTCCTCAATTTCGGAATACTCACGCACCTCTTCCGATGTGTAACGACGGTCGAGCAGATCAGGAGTTCCGCCGTAACAACATTCGCGTATGCGCCGTGCCTCGATGTATGCCATTGCGGTTTCAGCATCCGGCACAACACATTCAACTTGTCTTTCCGTTTTGTTTTCCCAGAAATAAGGGCATTCGTGCCACATATTAAACAGGGCGCATTCGTTGACTTTTTCCGCTGTCCAAAGATCGGAAAGACCGTTGTCCTCGGTTGTTTTCATTTCAATTCGTTTGTTTGTTGTCTTCGACAATACATGCTGATAATGCAAAAGGTTCACGCTTTATCGGACAAAACTAACGGGACCCAATTACTTGACGACTTTCCACACCCAGGATAAGCGCCATAACCGCCTAAGAAGTCTGTCTTTTTGAGATTGGTATTGTGGGAAAAAGTTTCAGAATCCATAATCTCAACGTACTGCCTTACTGTGATGGTCTCCACAAAATCATTAAGGCTGAAATCGGCAATCCGTTTGACACATTCAGGAACGACATAATCCTTTTGCGTGGTCCAACAACAAATAAGCGTCCCCGAACCATCCTCAATCAGGGCATCGTTTTCGACATGAAAGCCGGGCGCATGGCAGACCACGCCTTCAAACCCCTCATGGGCAGAGACAATTCCTCTTCCAATCCTGGTTACACTCTCAGGAATGGTGAGCGATTTCAGGTTCTTGCAGCCCCAAAATGCCCAATACCCAATTTCTTCGATGCCGTCATGAATTTCAATGGATTCGATACCGCTCGAATCAAATAGTTCCGGGGCTATCCATCTGAGTTGTTTGGGCAAGGTCACGTGCTTCAACGACGCACAACCGCTAAAGACATTATCTTCCATATAATGTATGCTGTCTGGAAGATTGATTTTCTCCAATTTGTCACAACCGTTGAAGGCTCCTATTTGTATTCCACTGATGGTTGATGGCAGTCGGACTTCTTTCAGTTCCCTGCAACACTCACACATGGATGCGCTGATTTTTGTGATCCCAGAGGGAATCTCAATGGACTCAATCGGACAATGAATGAAGGTGTTGTCTCCCATTTCTCGCAGAGTGCTCGGCAAATGGATTCGCCGAAGATTGGATTGACAAGTGAAGGAGTCATGTTCCATGACTTCAACACCTTCTGGTATGGTGTATTCCTCACAGGTGAAAAGATCGTCGTCCACGCCCTTCAACACCCTGCCATAGCTGCTGTAAATAACACCACACTCGTCGGTTTGCTCCTCGTTGATGAGCATTTTCGCAAAGGGCACAATCACATCGCGCAGTATGGCATTGTTCATTCTGTGGCCTCCGTTGAAGTCGATGATGTGCGGATAGTACTGACGCTGGAACTCTTCCTTGCAATTGACAGTAGTGTCCTCTTTGCCGAAGAATCCCCAGCACAAGCGACGGCTCTCGTCAGTGAGTCCGTCATACAGATGTTGCTCCATTTCCCTGAAGTGTTGGATGGTTTCTTCCGTGACGGTAAAACTCGTCTTCCCTGATGCCGTGGGCTGGAAATAGTCGAATGTGCCGACCTTCAGCACCTCGGGCTGCTCTGACATTCGCAGTGCAGGATTCACGCAGATGCGTCGGCATTTCAGCATTTGCATGGCATACATGGCACCCATGCTTGTGCCGATGACCAAGTCTGGCTTATTGGTTTCACAGAGAAATCTCAAAAAAGGCAAAGCCTCTTTCGGATCAACGGGGATGTCCGGTGCAATGACTTCGCAATCAGGCATCTGCTTTCTCAGATAGCTAACGGTGTTGCTCATTCCAGATGAGCCGTAACCGTGAAGATAAATGATGGTTTTCTTCATATTGTTTTCTGTTTATGGGCGGAGCTTATAAGCTCCGCCCTGTTATTAAATAGCTTATTGAGTTGGATTTTTCAACTTGCAATGTGAAAAAGTTTTTGTCATAAGATAAAACATATTACGAACAATCGTTGCGATCAAGATTTTTATAAACGAGGCTATTAACCTGTTTCATGTCGTCAAGATGTTCCATGAGTTCAATTCCTTCATTTTCGTCGTAATCCCTCAAGTCAAACCATAAATAATCAAACTCAAATCTGTTGCTGTTATTTGTGTCACACCACATTGACACGCGAAGTTCCATTTCTTCTAATAGTGTGTACAATAAAGAGATATCAGTTATTAACCAATTATCTGGCTTAACAATCTTTCTAACACGAGCCATAAGAATTCGACACCCATTCTCAATGTTGCTACCTTCAAGTTCTGGTGCCTCTAAAGGAATTCTTTCTTTTTGAAGGGAAACAAATGCCAACAAATCTTTGTCTTCTCTATTCCTGTATTGAAACGACAAGTTTTTTAGTGACTTTTTGTAATATTCCTCTTCAAGTATTTCAGTGGGAGGATAATCCGTAAACGAATAACGATTAAATGCTATCTTTTCCATAATGCCGTAGTTTTTTACGCTCTCGCTCTGAATCCTATCGCTCTGTGGGAGCAATCATTGTCGAGCTTTTCCTCTTCGCAAAGCTCAACAACACGGTTGATGCCAATCTCTTTACTGAACAGAAGCTTCTCTACAAACACCTTCCTTGCCACATTCTCAATCTGTCCTCCGCTGAAGTCATAGCTTTGGGCGAGTGTAACAGCGTCGGTTTCCTCCAAGTCGTTGAGCTGCGATTTCCAGATGAAAGTCTTGGCTTCAACGGAGGGTTGTTCGAATCTGACTTTGTAGAGGAACCTGCGCTCGAAAGCCTTGTCAAAGTTGTCTGCAAGGTTGGTGGTGGCAATCATGATGCCATTGAGGTTCTCCATTTCCTGAAGCAGGATGTTTTGGATGGCATTCTCAGTCTTGTCCGTACTGTGCGAGTTGTTCAGATTGGACCTAACCGAAAGGATAGCGTCCGCCTCGTTGAACAATAAGATGGGTGTGCGCTTGCTTCGCTTCACCAGTTTGCCGTACTGGACGAAGATGTCCTTGACAATCTTCTCCGTTTCGCCAAACCATTTGTCACGCACGGTGGAAATGTCAACCTGCATGATGTCTCTGTCCGATTGCCTGGCAAGCTGAAGCACGGTTTCCGTTTTGCCCGTACCAGGTGCGCCGTGGAACAGGATGTTGAAACCTTCCCTCATACCGTTTTCGCGCAAATCGCTACGCACCTCTTGCCATTTCGCTTCAGAAAGCAATTCGCTGATAACCTCTAACTCTTTCTGGTTCTTTTCAGAGTAAAACAGATGCTTCTCCTTGATGTCCTTAGCCTTGACGACTTTGAACCGGCTGCAATCGACTTCTTCTTCCTGCTCGTCCACGATGTCATAGTCCTTCAACAACTTCTTCTTCGCGTTGGCAGTTAATGTGAACATGTCACGCATGAGTTGCTCACCTCCACTAGGTTTAACCAGCTTCTTCTGGATGAGTACGTGCTTCCCTCTGACAAAAGCCTGTCCGTGCATTGAGAAGTCTTCAACCAAATCAGCCAAAGTGTCAAGGCAAGTGTTCGGTTGTGATTCACAAACAATTCGTTTGCAGAAATAAAGCAGGAAAACAATGCTTTCGTAATCCAATTCAAGGTTTTCCATGGCTTTCACGATGGAAAGCTGGCGGTTGTCATTAATGAGAATCTGTAATTCTTGGTTGAACTCGTCGGGGAGAATATGTCTCCTGCCCACAAACTCTTCAAACAACTCGTTAATCGCCTTCATGAAATCATTCGGGCTGAGGTTCGCCGTTGACACCTCACGTAAGCCTTGTCCTTTCGACAGGGCGTTGCCAGCTTTTTTGGTAAGAGCCAATCCGATAGTCCCATATTGGTTTTTGTGGATAATATACCTGCGATGAACCAATTGAGTCAAATCCTCGCTGTAACGCATAATTGTCGTGGGTGTGCACTCAAAGAAGCACCTGAGGTCGCGGTGCTTAACCGTCTCGTCAGCATGGGCAATGAATGGCATAAGCAACACAGCCTGCTCCATACTCAATTGGAGATTGACGGCGACAGAAAGAATCAAATCGCGATATTTCGCAAACAGGTTGTCGTCCAGTTTACTGCCTTGTGCTGCCTCGATGAGCATATCAATGCGATCGAGCAACGGGGCGTGAATGTCAACCGGGAATTGGTTTTCGATTGGAGCGTCAAGACTGTGGGTGTTGTAATTGAGATATCCTGCCATGATATAATTGATTTTGAGTTGTTTATACTGAATTGTTGTTTCGTTTTGTTAAGCAGCCCAGAGACTGTACTCGGGTCGGCTCAGCTTAACATGCAGCGTGTTTAAAACTCTCTTTTCGTTTTTTCGGACACCTTCGACGCTGAGATCCATTTCTTCAGCCAGCTGAGAAAAACCACGCTCATAAAGATTGTCAAAACCATAGCGTTTGCTAATAAGGTTATAGTCGTTTTCAGGCAAAGTTTCAACCATACCTCTAACTTTTGCCAACATGTCAGCCTTCTCATACCTCTCGCTGGGTGTCGGATTCGTATCGACGAATTCAGGTGCTTCGTCGGAATCGTAACCAAAAGTTTCGTAGTCGTTCACGTCCGAGCTGCTTCGTTCGTCCAGTGAAACAAATTGCCCCTGCTTAAACTCTCTCAGGGCTCTATACATAGCGTGAGTAGCAACAGGGTAGGCATAGTTTTCAAAGGTGCCTTGTTCAGGGTTGAACGATTTGCCAGCCTGAAGCAATGCTGTGTACGCCTCTTGGGCGAGGTCGTCAGCATAGTCTTTACAATTGAAGTAGAAAGCGATTTTTCTAGCCTTAGCCTTAACGAGTTTCTGAATCTCTGCAGTAATGATGTTCTGTTTCATAACGATTACTTTATTATTGATTATTACTAGTTTTCGATTTTTGATGCTCTTAATATAGGAAAAGAAAATTGACTTTGCGAGTTGTTAACAATTCCTTAGTTCAGAATATGACCCTATCTTGTTTATGAATGCAGGTTTTATTCCCATTGCGTTTTCGATTTTTGATGCTCTTAATATAGGGAAAGAAAATTGACTTTGCAAGTTGTTAACATTTGCTTATTTTTCAGAATGTGATCCGGGCTTGATTATGAATGCAGGCTTTGTTTTCATCGTGTTTTCGATTTTTGATGGTCATATCATACGTAAAACAATTTGATCTTCCAAGTTGTTAACACAGTTTTTTGCAGCTTTTTTTGAATAAAAAAGGCTAATTATCTGAAAACAAAAAACTTAAGTAAAACAAAAAAATTCATGACTGATGACATACAAAATGGTATGCCATAGCCATGAATACAACTAACGATAATGAATCAGACATTGCCAAATACAATGTCCTTAAACACCTTATTTATATTATAAGCTTCTTCTATTACGGGAGTGTCTTCAATGATTTGATGAAATCTAACCCGTCATCTGGAATACTATAGGTCAGACGGCCCGCATCGCGAAGCTCCATCAACAATCTTCCTAAAAGATTGGGGCCTTCATAACTGTCTCCATAGAGTTTCACACCCCAGGCATCGGGATGCTTTTTGGTGAAAGAGGTCTGGTCTTCTACAATAATCAAACCTTTGCTGCGCTCCAATTCGTTTCTGAATGCTTCGCTTTGCTCGTACTTTTTCCCCAAGCAGAATTTCATGGCATCCACAATCATTTGTCCCCAATCGGCTCGCCTATAGTCTTTTTCCCAGTGCTTTGCGGTCATTTTAGGATTGTTGGCATGAAACACGGCATCTACAGCCTCTTTGTCCTTGAATTTCATGCACTGGAAAAGTCGTTCACAGGTATCAAACGTTACACCATCAATAATGATGGGGGTACGGGAGAAATTGCCCAAAATGCCCCATTTCTCCTTTACCTTCCTAATGCAAACACATTGCATGGCTGGGTATGACTGCATTCCCCAGTATTCTGGATAATAGGCTTGGATAAAAGGGGCGATGCTATAAAAATTCATTTCCTTTGGTTTTAGAATTCCTTTATCAGCCTTTGTGAGCCATTCACTAGTTGTTTCTTGTCCAAATCCACCTCTTCCACCTTCAGTATTTTCACTTTGCCATCGTCTAGAATAGCGCGATTGGTGCCAAGATCTGGATTCTTCCAATTGTATGGCCATTCGATGAACTCCACACCTATGCTGAGCAGAAAACCCGAAGCGGCTTTTTCGCCTTCCAGGTCCATCTTGCCGGTCAGCTGCTTCGCAAGGTATTTTCTGAAATCCTTGCCGTCGAGTTTCATTTTCACAGGAATCGTAACGCCTAACTTGGTCTCAGCGCGTTGGATAATGCTGACGTGGACAGGCTGCTTAAAAGCGATGAAGTTGTCTTCAGCCTTCTCAGGTATCTCAACGGTATAGACATAATACTGTTGCGCCGCAGGGCTGGCACCAGCATAATGGGCTGCCGAGCGGTAGCTGGAGGTCACATAGACCCCATAGCCAAACTTTACCTTACCATCGCCTTCAAGAGCATGGGCTAAGTCAAAACGATCGAAGAGTTTAGATGAGCCATGATAGTATATTGCCATAATCTTATAAGTTATCAGTCGTTTTTTGCGTCACATAATACACCTGCTCTGTACTTGAACAAATTGGAATTCCATGATTAACTCCATTATTTATACCAAAATACTGTCTTAAGTTTTTGCATTTTTGAATATCTAGCCCCCAATGCCCTAATCCTGCATCTGGCATAATGTGCAAAACGTGTTTTTTCCCTTCTTTTATTATATTCACTGACAATTCACGATAATGAGGTAATTCTTCTTTTGACAAGGAAATAAACTCATAGTTGCTATCATTGATTAGCATTTTCCCTGTTTCGTCGCGATTTGCGTCGCTAATAAATGAGTCAGCAAGTCTACGGTGGTAATTGTCATTGGCGTTCGGGTCATTGAAAGTAGAACTAATCATTTTTACATGATAATTCAAAGGTTGTAAAGCGACAACTAAATCTTTGATGAATTGAAGGCAAATAATCAATGTCAATTCGTTTTTGACATACCTGTCAGAATAGATAATTTCCACATTAGAAAGATGATTGGAGGAACAAAACTCCTTTATCAAAGGTATTGTATTTGAAACAACACCAAACAATTCTCCAACAAAGATATTCTGTGCTTCAATAATCCCTTGTTGCCAGCCCTCCGCTTCTGGCTTTGCAGCTATAAATGGGGAGAATATTGGGCTTTCTCTATCTTGTAACTGAGTCTTATAAATATTATCAAACGCCCAGTATCGATCCATCAAAGAATATTCTTCCTTATCTGTAAAGAATAGTGTCTTACCATCTAACAATAATGGATAAAACCCATCTTTCATTTTAAAAGAAGAAGTACATAATGTTGCCCAATCTGACATTCTCCCTAATGAAGGCAACAATTCTATTGGAAGTTCCGTGTCTTGTAACCCATACAAACAAACGGGGATTTTGTTTCCAATTTGCTTTAATGAAACAAGCCGAGGTGTATTACTCCAAGATTTTTCATCTAAATCATAATTAATACGGTTGGGTTTTATCGCATTTACAAAAATTGTCTTATTCATATTCAGTCCTCCATTATCGTTTTGGCGATGTTTGAAAAAGAAGAGTTTTTTGCATCTGGATAAGCTTCGCATACCTCTTTTGGCACATCGTCCCTGTGGTCTTTTTCGGCTTTCAACCAAGTTAATGTTGCAATAATATCTATTTGGTCAGCATATCGTTGTGAGTAAGTGTCCAATATTTGGAACAAAGAGCTACAATAGGTCAGTTTATCTAAACAGTAATCCAATGCATCAGAAATTCTAGTATCAAGTTGACGAGAGTATCCGGCACCTCCTTTAGCCTTGTCGTAAATGCACAAAGCGCCGTTCCCTATCCTAATAAAATCAACATCAGTGCGTTCACAGATTCCACAATCAACCATATACGAACAAATCAGTACGCCGAGAGTGGTCAGAATCTTTTTGTCACTTTCTACATCAAATGGTTGTAACCGCAATCCATTTTCTCTGTAGAAATTTATTTCACAATAGTCAGTTTGGATAAGTCCTCCGATTATAACATTTCTAAACAACTTATCGTCAGGTTTATCTTTGTCAAAATTGAAGGTGCAAGGCAAATTAAGTTCGTTATGATACCTGACCCTTTCGTTGCCTTTTTTCGTTTTATCATAAACAGTTATGATATTAGTCAAATCGTTTTTGACTGCAACACCTGTTTCAAGGAGAGCTTTGCCACAATGTTTACAAATCTGGTATCCATAACCAATACCATCATTGTAAATCAGTATATTAGACCCAATGTTATCGGAACCTGGATTACTCTCACTTATCCGATATGCAAACCAGCCTTTGGATGGCATAATTTGTTCGGATGTACCTAATAGTTCCGCTTTTGCACTTGTGTAGTTTTGACAAGTGTCCGTAATTCGTGAACGATCCGTGGTGGGAACAAAGGCAATCGGAGTCAAGAACTTTAGTTGGTTTGCTCCATTTACACTCCAAGTTATTAAATTTGTACTATGGCATTGGGGGCATTCTTCTGAGGGTGTGACCCATGTGTTTTTGCAATCCATGCATTTCTTTACACTATGCATATATTTCCTATCCCACATAACACCTCCAATTTGATAGGTGGTATCTTTTATGGTATGATAATTACCTGGAGCCCATTGTCCTATGGCTGTCGCCAAATCGTATGTTGGGTTTTCATTGTTTCTGTCAAACTTTCCATTAGCATCGGAAACTTTTAGTTCAACAATATTGACTGGCATATTAGCATTCGGCAAGAACTGATGTGTGGCAAGGTAGCTTAGCAAAGGCTCACTAAGGCGACTGGTAAAGTTGAAATTCAGACCTTTAATTCGTTTTTCTAGTCTGTTGCTTTTATCTGGACCAGTATAATCGTTATTGAAAAAGTTTTCCGCAGTCTCTTGTTGTTCCCTAAGCGTGAGGAAGAAGTCATTGAGATTCTCCATCAAACGGTCTATGGCTTTCACCGTGTCATTAACAAAAACAAGGGGATTCTTATTTTCAAATATTGAACCTGCTACTATTCTTTCCAATCCTTTATTAATATTTGAATCAGTATTGCTTAAATCCAAAGTTTGTAACCATATCATAAAATCGCGACATGGTGCATTGTAAGTATGAGACTCATCGTAAGGTTTTCTGTTGGTCCCAAGGTATAAGCCACCATTAGGTATTATTCCATCCCCATGGTATAATGCTATTTTCCTATTAATTCTTCTGTTTTCATCAGTTCCCCATTCATATTCTGTAAACAAGTCTTTGACCTCAGACCCCAAATTTATGGTCTTGCACCATTGTTTGAACAAATAACTATTAATATGGCGTTGCAGCACTTGCGGACTTTTTAAGTCAACCGTTGGAGGGTTTATGCTTTTTGTGACATTTCCTTTGGAATCAGAAAAGAACCTTGAATCAACGCCGTCTGAACCGCAAATTGTCATACAAGCACTGCGTGTTTGGCCACGACGACCAGCACGACCAGCACGTTGTTTATAATTAGCAGGATGAGGGGGGATGTTGGTCATTTCCACTAACTCGACACTACCAAGGTCAACGCCCATTTCCATTGTGGTGGAGCAGGATAAAATATTGATTTTATGATCTTTGAAATCCCTAATGCGTTCCTTGGTCAGTGACCTTCCCAATTGTGCCGTATGTTCTGATTGGATGAAAGGTTTGGGTTTTTGCATTGGCTCCACTGTTTGGACAAGTGTTGTCTTAAATCCATATTTTCTTTGATTGTCTCCGTATGGAGTATAACCCTTGAAAACAGTAGTCAAATAACGGTTGGTCACTGGGCATTTCCAAATATGATTTTCCTCAGGCAGAGTGAATTGAATTCTTGTTAGATTCATACGACCTTGCTCATCGGGTTCATAATCTTCTATTACATCATCTTCTATCCAATTACCGTCTTGATCAAGTTGTTTACCTCTCTCGATAATCTTCATGTCAAGAAGCACGGCCCAACAAGAGTCAATGACATCATCGATAAGCTCCTTGTCATCTTTGTCCAATGATGCATAGTTGCTGCCGAGCAATTGACTCAATAGTTCTTTGAACCTGTTTGAAAAACTATGGTTGTGTCTTTCTTTTTTCACAGTTCTTCTTACGCCATCTTCAGTTCTTAGATTTCTACAGGCGGTAATGTCAATTTTATCCCATTCACCATCGTGGTTTTCATAAAACAGACATTGGTTGGTTCGAACTTTATGGTCTATATATAGCGTTAGGAAATCAATCCAATCAGCAGGGCGAATCTTTAGATTATCATCATGAATATGTTTGTTGAGATTTACAACAGATTGTGGTAGTATTTCCTCTTCGGGCTCGTTTATGAGTTTTTCGACCTCACCATATACAACTTTAATCAAGCCTTGTGTTTCTGCATTTTTTGCTTTTCGTTTCCTGTTCTTGAACACCTCATATAAAGCCGCCAATACGTATTGTTTTTTATAAACGCTTTTGCATTCACCAATAGAATTTAAGTCGTCATTGCTAGCAAATTGTTTGGCAAAAAAGTCGCAGTAGTCGTCCTGTAACAACTCTTCTAGCGCATCGTTCCAGGATAGAGTCTTGTGCCTTGCATCTTGGAGTTGCTTCTCCAGATCTTGGATTTTCCTTTCATGCCTGGAATTAGGATCTCTTTTCTGCCGTTCACGTTCTTTCTCAAGGTCTTCTTCGATGTCCTTGATTTCGGTCTCATCGGATTTTTTCTCTTTTAGTTTGTTGTAAATCACCCATTCCACCCAAGTTCTTTCTGATTCTTTGTTCTGTTCAAGCGTGGGTTTGGCAGCTTTTTTTCTGCTATCAGCAAATGCAATCATTTGTTTACCTTCAAAAAGAACATTGTTATTTTCTGATGCTTGAGCTTGCTCTAAAAGATATGGGGCAAGGATACGAGCCAACTTGCTCGCCGACACATTAAACGAACGAACAGCATGTGGCTCGCCACAAACTGGGCATTTATCTTTTTCATCCATAACAAATCCCACATAACAGCCATCGTCATCATTACAGACCTCCATTTCATTTGTCAAATTGAAAGATATTGGTTCTTTGTCCCCTTGGTTGTTCCATGCTTCAGCAATAGACAATGCATTATCACGATGTGCAATTAAGAACTCTCCTTGACTTCCTTCTATTTTCGGGCCGGTAACTACTGCTTGGTTTTCATCCTCGGCGTAGTCGTCATCAATATCTTCTATTGAGGTATTATCAATGTCATCGAATATTGAAGTGGTTGTAATTTCTCCTCTTTTAAGTATATTATCCTCCGTAATATCAGCCTTGGTAAAAACGGTCCCGCAATGACTGCAATATTTTGCCTCAAACACATGACAGTCGTACGAACCAGTTGATGTATCTAATGGGATATAATCCTCCAGCGCGAACTTGGTGCTGTTTGCTTTTCTCATATCAACATACAAGCCTCGGTTTAGTGCTTTTGCAAAGAAATGTAGTTTAGCTTTAAGGCCTTTTTCGCACAAATTGTCAACTATATCTAGTTTTTCTGTGACAGTTCCGTTGCCAGGAATCATCTCGTCCAAAGTCAAGAAAGATTTGTCGTGAAGTCCATTAAATACTTGTCTTTCTATAGTTTGTAAGCTTCTGCACCCTGTTACAACCTCAATCCAATCATCTGGCTTTCCTGTAATGTCTGAAATGAACTGTTTTAATTCTTTTTCGCCGTCCTTACCACCAACAGTAGCTGAAGATGTAGCAAATCGAACATTTTCTATTGGCGTGTCAAATGCATCCAACACTCTACGAATAAGTAAAGCCAATTCGGCAGCACCAGCACCAGTAAAAGTATGAGTCTCATCAATAACAATCCAACGCAACTTTCCTTGTGAGTGTTTTAAAATGTCATGATCATCTTTTCTTAGCAACAAATACTCCAACATGGTAGGATTAGTGAATAAAATATTGGGATGCCGTTTCCCCCTGATTTCATCTCTAAAAACAAGTTCATGCTTTCTTCTATCTGTTTTTACAATATCTGCATTCCTTTTTTCGTCATATTCGTCATCGGGTGTATTCCCATTATAGACAGCAAACCTTAATTCTTTGCCACTACACTCAATAATCTCACTCATGCGAGTTCTTTGGTCATCCATCAAAGCATTCAAAGGATACAGAAAAATAGCTTGAACTGGTTCCTCGGAGACTGGTTGTCCATCCGAATGACGTTCAATATAATTGTCGGCCAAGTCTTTTACTAATGGAACCATAAAGCACTCTGTCTTACCTGAACCTGTACCAGTCGTGACGCAAATGGATTTCTTTTCTTTCAGCAGTTTTCTCCAACACTCAACTTGGTGTTTGAAAGGCGGATAACCTTTATTCTTCAGTGCTCTATTCTCGCCAAACAGACTGTCTTTTTCTTTGTCACCCCATTCTCTCCAATAGTCTTTTGCGAGTATATCAGTCGGAAAATCATTTTTGTCTATGCTTTCCCATTCTCCCATATCTTCAACGAGGATGTTATTGCCAGTAAAGCATCGGTCTAGAAAAAGGTCTAGTTTCTCCTCATAATCCTTTAAGGTCAATCCGCCTTTCCATAGATCTTTGTCCTCAAGCCATACGGCCTTTACCTGGTCTTTGATTTGAGTTTTGCAGTTTTCAAAAAGAGTTTTAAATTTCATATTATTATCGTTTTTATTATTCTACTTGAATATAATTGCTAATTGTTTCATTGTTGATTTCACCCAGTAAGTTCAATGTCCGTATGCGCGAATTTAAATCCAAATTCCAGAATGATGCTTTTCCAACAGAATTGCGTCCGTTTCCTCCTTTATATGAACCCGTAATGGTTCTCAGAATAATGTTTTGGTAATCATCTTTAATTTCTTTGTTTTTCAGTCTAATAGATACCCAGTCAATCTGATGATGTCGAAATCTAAGAAGTTCTTTCACGGCAGTCAAATCTTCAAAAAGCTCATTCCAAACAGATTGTGGTATCAAGCACCAGTCAAACAAAAACTCGTCTGCCATCCGCCACAACTGTTCATGTTTCACGGCATTTCTCTTTTCAACATACTGTTTGTAAAACTGTGCTAAGTGTTTTGCCGAATTGTTGCTTTCTACTAGTTTGTTTTCAATATCATTGTTCATAAACACCAATCCCATCAATGCGTCAAACACACCAAAATACATACCTGTTTCAACTGCCACATCAAAATAATCTATTGCTTCATCAAAGTTACTTATTATTCCACTATAGATTCTGTGGTAATTATTAATTCGCTTTCTTCGTGCCTCTTTTCTTTCCCAACCTTCTAAATCCTTATATCCTCCTTTTGCTGGGACATATATGGGCTTTAGTAAGATGAGAGGCGTTCCATGCCTTTCAACAAGCTGAACGACTATTCCCTCATCTTCAGATGGAATATCAAATTGCAATGTGTCTTCATGTATCCATTTTATGTCTTGCCGGTTTCGAGGATTTTTAGTTGGAACAAAGACAAAACACAAACTGCTCAAATCAAAATTACCAATGGTTTGTCTTAACGAGAAGACATGAGTAAAAGTTTGGAGATCCAAATAAGTATTAGGCACCGAATGGTTGTCAGTATACTCGTGTTCCATCAAAGCCGTATAAGCGTATGAATAGAACCTATATTTATCAAGTTTTACAAATGTATTATTGGGTAATTGATGCACTTTGATTCTATCCAAAGCCAAAATAGGCAGTTTAATCCGATTTTCTTTTTCTTTTCGACCAACACCAACAATACTACCGGTTGATTTAACAACAGTTGCATCAAGAGGCTTATCAACTGCCAATTCAAAACACACTACGCCATCCGTCACTTGATATTTGGCTTCAGGACAATGATAATCTTCTTTGGAAAAAGAGCCCCAAAACTTTCTCCAAACACCTTTATCATTTACCAATTTTTCATCCTTGTAACGAATGGTTAATCCATTAAAGTTCCTAAAATCCGTCCTTCTATTGTTTGCATCAGTAATGTTTCGTATTTCTGCTTTTTTCGGAATGAAAAAGCATCTAATTGTTTTGTTTATTTTGTCGTTGCTGTTGTATGTTATTCTTATTTCGGCACAACCACAATGTGAAGAATTCTCCAAAGAGGTGAACGAACCATCATGGCCATACTTAATCTCCCATTTATACTCTTTTTCGTTTAAAGGCTGTGAAACGATTTCCCCATTGAGTTCTTTTGTGTACACAACATCAAAAGATGGCCTTTCTTCCATGTAAAGCAAATATAGTTTCTTGTCCTCCACACACTTTCCAAAATAATACTCTGATAGAGGTTTTACTTTGGATTCCACAAACAATTCTCCAGCCCTGTTAAAGAGTGTTGTCTTTTTGTCGCTGATGGTAAAACACAACATTTCATCGATTATTTTCCAACCAAATAGTTCTGAGGGTTTGCCATCAACAATTATGTTTGTTTCGTCATCTTCATTCAATGAAGTCCCTTTTGTTCTGTCAAACAACACCGCTGAATATTTATAGTTATTGCTTGATTGGGAATACCAAGAGAACCTGTCTGTGGAATACATCTGAACATATCCCTTTTCTCGCAAGGCATTGTATATTGCCTTGTTTTGGATGGGTAAACCATCAACGAGCACATCCCATTTCTCCAAACACAAATAATCTTCAATTCTTAAATCTGTCTTATCGCTTTTTGGGAAAGAAATATAATCGCCCCTTAAACACTTTGTATATTGTTTCTTCCAGATGGTGTTTTGCTGCGCTTTTATTTCCATAACAAAACTATTGTTTTGAGGATGCGCACCCCATGCGTTCAATCTTTCTTGCGAAATGGCATAGCGAACATCATTGGGTTCCTTTCTAAAGAACAACTGTGGTATTAGTTGAAAACATTTAGCCGTTTTAAAGACTTTGTAACGAACTTCTATTTTCTTCTGTAGCTGTTTGTCGTTAGTTTCTTGGATTAATCTGGTAAATTCCTCAAAACCTTCAATCAGCAAATTACCCTTGATTACAAAATCTTGTACAAAATCATAAATACTTGCTTTGTTTTTGTATGACTGGTTGACAACTTGATTATTACACAAATCACCTAAATTATCTGACAAATATTCTGCTCCTTCGGCATTTACTTCAATAATGTCCTCTATAGTTCTCCTAAAAGCTGAGTTTTCTTTGTTTAACAAATAATTTAGCGGTAATCCGCCATCAACATATAAGGTATCCAATGTGCGGCAATCCCCACTCGAATCATGGTACACTTCTTTCTCAAGTCGATAACAAAGCTCTTCTGAAATATTGGTCAACCCTACGGATTTAAAAGCATTCCCTTGTCTGTCATTACCGTTGTATTCCCTTTTGTACCATTCAGACACATACATTTGCAGTAATATGCAACAAGTCTTGTTTTGTATCACTTCCTTCAATATAGAAGAGTATTTCGACATCAGGCTTTTAATGTCATTGTATTCTTGAAGAGTCAAATTCCATTGCCAAATGTATTTTGGGTGAGTGCACCAACTAGTCAATTCCATCTTCTCAAAAACATCGTGAAGATAGCAATTTGGGCTGTTTTTTCTTGTTTCGATAAGGCTTTTGATTAAAGCCAAAAACTCTTTTATTGCATTGTCAACCTCATACATGTTCCGTCATATTTATGGGCTACAAATATACATAATCCGATCATATTATAGATTTGGATAAAAAAAAGAGCTGAATTATTTATAATAACTCAGCTCAAACAATTCTCTTAAAAAATGCTTTATGTGAGAACTGCCCAAAAGCAGTGCCGGCGTTTCGATTTTATTAACTAAATGCAATGATTCAAAAACAGTTAATTATCCTCTTTCCAACCGCTCATAAACCTCTTTGAGTTTACTGAAATTGTTTTGTGACATTTTCACAGCATTTGACTTGCGTTTTTTTGGTTTCTCTTCAGTCAAAGAAACATTAAAATAAACTTTAAATGGAGGAATTGTACTATACTCCATTAATTTCGAAGGAGTATATTCCCTAAAATCCCACGTGCCATCTCCAAGGTCTATGGCAATCACAAAACGATAGTGATCCGAGTCTTCAAGTGCTTGTTTCCATTCTGTCATGGTGGCCCCACCAAAATATTTATCACTTTGCGTTGTCATTTTTACCTCATAGTACCACACCTGACCGTCTTTTTCGGCTTTTATGTCAGCTGGTGCCTTAACAATCTGGGCTTTATAGCCGTTTTTCTGTAATTCTATCACGTAAGCTTCTTTCGCTGTTATGTCTGATTTATTGTACTCTTTATACATTCTATAAGTTTAGATTATTATTGGTTTAGGCGATTTAGAACAATAAGATTTATTTCCGGTTTTTAATCCCCAGCTTCCTCCGCAATCATTTCCACGTCTCCCACTTCGTCAATGTCCGTCATGGAGGGGAGGGGGTTCTTGCTGTTCTTGGCTCCGAGCTTGATAAGCTTGCTTGCTGACATTACGATGCTTTGGCCGTGGTCTTCAAGTTTTGCCTTGCCACCTTCGTATGCCTTCTGTGCTTTGTCAAGCGCTGCGCCCACTTCTTCATATTTCTTTACAAACTGCCCCACGCGGTCAACCATTTCGTTTGCCAGCTTATAAACCTCCTCATGGTTTTGTGCCTGCTTGATTTGTGTCCAGGTCATGCTGATGATCTTCAGCGCGGCATAGAGCGACTGCTCGTCGGCGATGTAGACATTCTGTTCCATGGCCTTGCGCCATAAGTCAGGTTGCGCGTTGAGGGCAGTCCACAAAGCGCCAGTATGCGGCACGAACATAATGACATAGTCCATTTTGACCTTCGGGGCTTGGATGTAAGAAGAGTAGTCCTTCTTGGAGAGTTCCTTTACGTGCTTCTGCAAGCTTTCAATGTGGGCCTTCAGGTATTGCTGGCGCTCCGTCTCGTTTTCTGCATTGACATAGTCAAAGAATGCGGTTAACGACACTTTTGAGTCGATAATCACCTCTCGCTTCTGGTCGAGATGAAGAATGACGTCAGGACGCATGATGTTACCGTCCTCGCTCTTGATGGTTTCGCCTTTGGCATTGCGGATGGTGGCCTGCGTGTCAAACTGAACGCCTTCGGTAAGTCCTTGCGAAGCAAGCAGTTCGGTGAGCACCGTCTCACCCCAGTCGCCTTGCACTTTGCTTTGATGCTTGAAGGCTTTGGTTAATTCTTCCGTCGTTGATTGGGTCGCTTTGCTCTGCTCAATCATTTGCTTTAGGTTTTCCTGCATGGCGCTGTTGATGGACACAGCTTCTTTTGAGGACTTCTGCATGGCCTCTTCCATTTTTGCTATAGTCTCCTTCAACGGGTTGACGATTTGCCCGATATTGGTGCTGCTGCTTTCTGCAAACTCCTTCTGGCGAGCCTTCAACAGATCTTCGGTGGCAGCTTTGTTCTCAGTGACAATGCGCGACATGGTGGTGTCGAAGCGCTCTTGCTGGTCTTTCACGGCTTCTTCGTAATGCGCTTTGAGGGTTTTCATTGCCTCTTCGTTGGCTTTGTCTTTGGCTTCCAGTGCCGACTCGTAGTGTCGTTGTTCGTCGGCTTTCATGTCAGCTAGCCGCTGCTCATAATTGTCTTTGGCTTCCTGTAAATCGGTTTGCGATTGGCGTTTTGTTTCTTCCAACAAATGGTTGGCGCTTTCAAGGTTAGCCTTGACAGTGCTGTTCTTGCTGTTAAAGATGAGGCCGGTGATGACGGCACCTAAGATGATGCCCACAAGGGCGATGATGATGGTTGTAAAGTTGATGATCATGAATATTGAAGATTTTGTTTTAGATTAACGAATTGTTTTGCACATTTTGAGCTGATGGGAAATGCTAGAGAAAGACATTGCCGTCGCAAACGAAAGACTATCTAATTGTTTTGTAAACAATTTTGTCGCACGCCTTCATAAAGCCCATTCTTCTGATGATTTCAACAGATTCGAAATCATTGACATCAAACCAGAAATAATCAAAGAGATATTCTCCCTTTTCGTCGCGCCAATTTGTGATGCGCGACATGACATCGTTAAGCAGAGGCAACAGCCTGTCTGTGTAGCTGTTTTCGTTAGTTGGAAGCAAATCACGGTGGGCGTAAAACAACAACACGCGGCCAGCTTTTTCCTTATGCTCCAACTTGGGGATTTCTATGTTGGGACACTCTTTTGCAAAAGCAATATACATTACAAGGCGATTCCCTTCTTTGTTCCAACATTGAATGGATCGCGATTCTTTCGCCACAGAATAAAAATCGCCGTTTACCAACTCTTTTGGAGTTTGTTCTTCGAATGTTGTAGTATTGATGTCGGGTTTCATAGTCGTCAAGTTGCTATTGTTATAATTGGATTCAATCTGCAAAGTTAGAAAATACCATGATAATATTGATGATTACGCCACCCTGGCAATCAAACTTTTGGCATAGTTGAAAACAACCTGCTGCGCACGGACTTTCTGCGCTTTCGAGCTGATGGGAAGATGATAGTAGAGCGTCGACTTGCCGCAGCAAACGAATGCCAAAATTTCACCTTGGGCGCTCTCTTTAAGGCGAATCGGCAGGGTACCAGGCTGATTGTCTTGCACCTTCCTGTCAAGCGCCTCCTTGCTCAGGGGACGGACGGAAAGCAACTTGTGACGATACTGAATGTTGTCTACAGTCAGTTGCTCGTACATTACGCCGTTTTCAATTACAAATTGGCGTGTCTCGTTGCTGTTTTGCTTGACGATAGCCTTGAAGTCGGTTTTGTTCAATTCTTTAATCTCCATAGATAATTTGTTTATATTGTTTTTCCCCGGGTTAGCCCCGCATACTGGCGCCCTGCCGTACAATGATAAATAGTCACAGTTTTTGGATTATTCAACCAAAACGAAAATTATTTGGTGATTTTTTGCCAAGAAACTGCTAAATAATGTATAAAAAGCCTATTTGAATTGCTTTTATACCTCCAAGCCTGTGTCAATCCCGTTTTTAATCGCTTCCCTTTCTTCTTGTAAAATGCTCCTCAATGTCGTCCAATGCGCATTACAAGCTATACCGGCTGTGTATTTTTCATAACGATACTCCTTCCCACAATGAGGGCAATACGCCTTGATTTCCCAATAACCTCCACCGTTCACATGTCCAGCCCATAGAGTTATATACGCAACTTCCCCACAGTGCTGGCATTTGACATGATATTCCTCATGCTGCCAACACTTGGCAAGCTCGCCGACGGAGATGTCATCCGAATAGGCGCAAGCCCCTAACCCTCCAGCGGAAAAATGAGTGATTTTTCCTGCATAGTTTATCGGCTTTTCCAGAACAATCTGGATGTTCTCATACAATGATGAAAAGGAGACAATTTCGTTCATATTATTGAATTACTCAAGTTTAGAATCCTATTTGCTAATCGTATTCGAAGGACCAGCTGAGCGAGGATCCTTGAAAAACTCTTCCACGTCACGGATGTCGTAATCCAAGTCAGGAAATAAAGGTTCAAGCACGGCTCTTTTATATTCTTGAAGCGCAAAAATGTTGTATTCCTTTTCCTTTTTCAACGGCGTAAGTCGCTTCTGATACTGTTTGTTGTCAATCTCGCCCGCTTTCAGTTGCCTATACAGTTCCAGGCATTCTTCGTCGATTTCCTTTTCTCTCTTTTCCTTTTTTGCCTTGTTTTCCTCATACACCGCCATAATGTCTTTCAGTTCGTCACGATACGCAAAAAACAACCTGAACTTGAGACGGCCAATCGTGTCTTCCAAGTGGCTTATCTTAATCGGCAAATTCTTAGCCTTCCAGTAAAGCGCACTCCTCAGATATATATTCTCCAATTCCAAGTTGTCAATCAAGGAAAGGCTTTCTTTTTCCAAAATATCGACAGCCTCTTTCAATGTGTAAGCCTGATACAGACTCTTTGCCTCGTCATAGCGGCTGTTGATTCTCATAAAGCTTGACCACAGCGACGAGAACGGTTGAATATTTGCCGATTCGGTTTTGCCATTTTCGTCGACAATGCCACAGCTATTACTGCCTGATAAGGGGCTGCCAGCGATGCGGTAAACGAGTTTCTTCATTCCGTTTTCGTCGCAAATCAAGGCGCTTTCGCAATTCAGCCACCATTCCAGATAAACGCCTAAGGTGGGGCGTTGGAAGCCACTAGTTCCCGTGTAGGCCATGCCGCTTTGAATAGGTACAGGACAAAGGAACATACGGCTATCCGACATAATCCTGTTCCTGTACTGAAGAAACCTGAAAGCATTGTCAAAGAAGAGTAATCTCTCTTCTGATTTTTCTTCCTCAGTAACAGGTGTTGGGGCTAACCTTCTCTTACCAATGGCAAAATAGGTGCCGGTGGTGTCCAGTTTCACTTCGTTGTCCACCTGCTCACCAGCTTGTTCCAAAGGATAGCATTCAAGAACATTGCCGTTCAACAGTTGGATTTTCCCTTCAGGATGTTTGAAGTCGTCTTTTGTTTTAATGATGCCCATGATGATTGTATTTTGATAAATGAATTATTTACACCTACCAATAATGTAATAGCAGGACCATTCGGAATTTTCAACCCGAATGGTCTTTTTTTTGAAAAGAAACCTTTTTAGATTTCAGCGGACAAACGAGGATTATTCAAAAACTCCTTCACTTCATTCACGGAAAATCCCAAGCCAGGAAACAACTCGTCAAGCTTTTCACTGCAAAACTCCTGTAGTTTTGTGGCGTTGGCTTTCTTTTCATTCTTTAACGGCACGAATAGTTTTTGAAACTGACTCATGCTCAATTCACCAGCCTTCAGTTTTCTTCGCAATTCCATGCTTTCCTCGACTATTTCTTTCTCCCTGATGGCCACCGCATTTTCCTTTTCGGTATATTCTACAACAAAAGCTTCCAATTCTGCCCTATGTTCGTGCATGAATTGGTATTTGAGCCTGTCTATCTTGCTTGCCATTTTGTCCACCTTGCTTTCCAAACGATAAATCTCGATAGACATTTCCGTTTGTTGCCTGTAAAGGGCACTCTTAAGGAAAAGAATCTCCATATCCTTGTCGTCAACCATATCAACGCCTTCTTCTCCAAGTATCTCGACGACTTGTTTCAGTGTATAGGCTTGATACAGCTCCTTTGCCATTTTATAGCGGTTGTTAATCCAGGCAAAACTTGAAAACAACGGTGAGAATGGACGGATTTCTTTCGTGTCCGTTTTGCCGTTTTTATTGACAACACCACACTGATTTGCCCCCGACAGAGGGCTACCGGCAATGCGATAAACAAGCCAATCGGTTTTGCCGACATTGCCTATCAAGGCATTTTCACAGTTAAGCCACCATTCAAGGTAAACGCCTAAGGTCGGGTTCTCAAATCCTCCCTTCCCAGCATAAGCAAGACCGCCCTGAATAGGCACGGGGCAAAGGAACATACGGCTGTCCGACATGATCCTATCCCTATGATGAAGGAACCGAAAAGCATTGTGCAGGAAGAGACTAATTTCCTTTTCTTTGTCGTTTTCAGAAGGAATCAATCCGTTTTCTGCCTTGTCTTCTGTCTGGTGAAGGGGATAGCAGTCGAGCATGGTGCCGTCCAACAAAGTGATCGTTTCTTGGTTTGTTTTTTCCATGGAATTGTTCGTTTCAGGGTCTTTTCTAATGCGGTCTCTCTCAAACCAACGGCTTATATCGAAGTAAAAGGTTTCCGAGAATTCATACTCCTTGTCTTCGCAATAAAACCAGTCGATGTTGCCAGGTAAATGACCTTGGCTAATAATCTTCATTCTCGAATAGTGGCTTTTGAGGAACTCGTATTCGTGTTTCTCACAAATCACGCAATACGGATTGTCTAGTGTGCCTTCTCCCGTGCTTTTTATTGCCTCATAAATCAGTCCCCCTTGGCCCAGCCATTCTGGGAGAGAAAGCTGGCAACTTCTAATAATGCGCCTGTTTTTGTTTTTCTCATTCCAATACTCAATACTGAGTTCATCGGGAATCATGCCTTTCGCATAGTCCTCCGTGAAGGTGTAGCCATACACCAAGCCTCTCGCTTTCTCTGTGTCAAAGCCATACAGCATCCCTTTCGTGAAGCTCAACAGCAAGGCATTACTGAAGGCCTGCTCGTACTCTTCGTAATTCAGTTTCTTTGGGTATTTTGTTTCCATGCCAGTCAAACAACGATTCTACTTTCTCTCAAACCAACGGCTAATATCAAAATACACGCTCTTTGTCAGGCCTATTATTTCAATGTCAAGGCAATCGATATTGCCGGGGAGGAGGCGCTGCCTTATCATATTAAAGCCTGGATAAATGTATCTCAGCAATTCGTATTCTTGCCCGACACAAATCACCGAAATTGGACTGTCTTGGGTGCCGTCGCCTGTACTCATCAGTGCGTCGAGGATAAGCAGTTCTTGTTCAAAGAAGTCTTCTTTCTCACTCCAATAGTCCATGCTGAGGGCATCTGGGACCATGCCTTTCTTGTAATCCTCAGTAAAGGTGTAGCCATAGATCAGACCTCGCAGGGTCTCGGTGTCGATGCCATCAAGACGGCCCTCTTCAAAGTCCTTCAGTCGTTCGTAACTGAAGGCGTGTTCGTACTCGTTGTAATTCACTTTTTGGGGATATTTTGTTTCCATGCCAGTGTAATTTGTGCCTTTCAATATAGATAATAGTTCCTTTTCCTGACATTTTCAACCAATGCCAGCATTTTTTGTTTTAAACCTTTATCAAGTGAATTTTATGTAATGGTTGATTACCCTTCAGCAGCCATCGAAACAGGATTACTTCCCTGGTCATACAACTGTATGACAACATTATGAATGCTGTCAATATACTTGCTTAATGGAACCATACAAGTGCTGAACACCTCTAATCTTTCATCAAAAGGAGCCTCGTTCACCACAATATCCTTGGTGATGTCGCCATTCTCACAAACATAGCTGATGACCGTCATCAGAAACTCTTCCTGCTCGGCATTCAGTTCCATTCCTGAGATAAACCGTCCAAAACGCTGCATGGCCTCTTTTCTGTCAACGCCAATAAAGGAACGAATCAAGATGGCCACATTGGGTCCGCACATCTTGCCGGCAGTATAGTTGTCATAATCTTCTCTGCTGCCAAGCTCTTTCCACATGATGCGTTCAAGCTCTCGGAAATCGTCACTATCCAACTGCTGCATGTTGTAGATCTTGTCCAACACGGGTAAATGTCTGTTCGCTGCAAGAAAATCAATGATACGCTGTTTGTAGCTTACTCTTGGAGTAACACCTTCGCTTTCGCCATCGAAAGAAATCACGTCATCGATGTCAACCACAAACCATTTGCCTTTGTCTCCCAAAAGGAATTTCATCAACTCTCTCAAATCATTCCTGACCTTTTCAAGCCACTGAAGCGTTACATTCTGCCATGCCGCATCCGACAACACTTCTTTTATGGTTCCCATTTTAGCCTGTACCTGTGGCAAGGTGCCCATTTCCTCCAACTTCTCTGCAATGAGTTTCACACGTTGAATGCATTTAGTGGCATTGACTTCCTCATCCAAACAGCTCAATTCAATAGTCAGTGCCAACAAGTCAAATTTCTTCGCGCTCTCATCCGTTTGGCTTTTGGGCAACAACGGCGCAATATCAGTTTTCAGGGTAAGCACATCCAAATCGGAAATGTAAACCCATGAATTAGCTTCCTTGAAATGACTCACCGCTTCCCACTTTGCCCTAACGGAGATATGACTGTCAGAGAGAGCCTTCACCTGCTCATGCATCAATAGCTTAATGTCGTCATGCAGGCTCTTGCAATAGGCATCTTCCTGATATTTCTGATGCTGTAGATGGAAAGCGATATCAGCCCTCAGGCAGAATAGTCTTTCAGTCAACGATTGCGCTGGTGGCAACTCATTTCCATCTGGATTCTTCTCGAAATAGTCGAAATTACCGCACCAGTCATAGATGTAGAAACATTCCTTGTCGTTGCCAACACCGAAAATGTCTTGACTCAAACGAGTGCCTCGGCCAATCATCTGCATGAATTTGATCTTGCTCTTCACTATTTTGAAGAAAACAAGATTAAGTACATCAGGAACATCGATGCCAGTGTCCAACATATCCACCGAAACGGCAATCTGTGGATTTTCGTCACGAAGTTCAAACTTGTTAATCAAGTCCTGGGCGTAGGTGACATAGTTGTCGATGAGCACACAGAAATCAGGACCATATTCTGGATAAAGGACATTGAACCGCTGAACAATCAACTCGGCATGACGGTGATTATACGCAAAGATGATACTTTTACCAATACGCTCGCCGCTCTGCACCTTCAGGCCGTGTTCCATTAAATCTTGTAGAACGGCATCAATGGTGTCTTCATTGAAGATGTAACTGAAAATCTCATTATTGCTGATGTCACGGCCATTGATTTGTTCATACTCCCACACAGCTTCCATCTGCCGCCTTTCTTCTTCCGTAAGGTCACTGTATTTAATGCCTTCTTTCAGAATAAGCGAGCCGCGCTTAAAGCCATGATAGTTGACCAAATAACCATCAGCCACGGCATCCTCCAGCTCGTATGCATAATTAGGCTCGCCTTCTTCCATCTCAAAGATGTGATAGGTGCTGCGGTCCACCTCATCGCGAGGAGTGGCGGTAAGACCTACCAACATAGAATCAAAATAGTTGAAGATAGCACCGTATTTACCAAAGATGCTCCGATGCGCTTCATCAATGATGATGAGGTCAAACCGTCCCACAGAGAAAGGTTTGTCGTCTGTATCAATGTAATTGATCATCGTTTGGTAAGTGGAGAACAGGATGCGGGCATTTACGTCTCTGTCGCCGTTGTTTTCACTCAGCACACAAGTCGTAGTATTGGGAAGCAACTTCACAAAGTTCTTGTGTGCCTGATTAACAAGACTGATTCTATCAGCCAAAAACAGCACATTTTTAACCCAACCATTGCGCATCAACACATCGACCAACGAAATGGCGACTCTGGTCTTGCCCGTTCCAGTAGCCATCACCAACAAGGCCTTACGGCGCTTCTTGTTGTAATGCTCACACACCGCTTTAATGGCCATCTTCTGATAATGTCGGTCAGTGATATTATCTTTCACCGAAAAATCGCTGATGTCTTTGCGGCCTCGCTTCTGAATCATCAGCTCCAAATCCTCGGCGGTATGGAATCCATACAGTCTCCTTGGCGGATAACCTATACCATCAATGATGTTGGTTTCAAACCCGTTGGAATAATAGATAACTGGACGTATGCCATACTGGCGTTCTAGACAATCGGCGTACAACTCAGCCTGGTGCTTACCTTTGATGGGAGAAACAGATGACCGTTTCGCCTCAACCACGGCCAAAGGCATTCCGTTACTGCCGAACAACACGTAATCGACATAACCAATACCTTGCTCGTTGGGCATCCCATGTACCTCAACTTCGATACAGGCTTTCAAGGGCTGTATCGATCCTTCAATGCTCAACACTTCCCAACCCGCTTCGCGAAGCATCAGGTCAATATACAATTTGCGCGTCTCTGCTTCCGAAATGTCGCTGGCAATTTCCTTAACAGGTGCTTCATCGGCAACCGATTCCTTGTCAGAAGCTGTGATGATAGTGTCGTTTTCGTGTACTTCTACCTTGGCTGGGACAATAGCAGGGCTTTCAGCCGATTTGGGTATCAAATTCTGGTCGAAAGGTTTCACCTCTTCAACCACTTTCAGCTTTAGCAGAATGGCTCCAACTACGTTATAGATATTGAGCAAAGCGAAAAACGCCTCTTTTCTTGACACATTACCAGAATGCGCTCCAAGGTTGCCTACCTTGCGCACATAATGCACTGCCATCATCACCTTCTCATCGTTGATAAAGGTCTGGAATGGCTCACCGTCCACCAACTCAAACAACGAAGTCTTTTCCGAGACTTCTATGCCTTTCATGAAATACAAAGCTCGCACTATATATTCCAAAGCCTTTCGGGAATTGATGGCACTGAAATCTGGATTGCTCCATTGATGTTCTTCAGCAGCGGCGCAAAAACGGTATAGGTCGTTGAGGCCCAAATCTTTTATGTAGTCGAAGTTCCGCATCGTTATTCTGTTTCGTCAATTTGGTTATCCCATTTCTCTCTGGCCGCTTGCAAGCCAATTTGCAACTGGCTTTGCAGCACTTCTTTCGGAGGTAGTTCCGTCATATATTGCGCTACCTTGATACCAGCTTTGTCAAGTTGCAGCAACTCAATCTGCTCGTTACCGCCTTCTGTGCAGAGTAGCAGACCTAACGGTGATTCTTCTCCTTCTTCCATGTCATTGGCTTCAAGCCAACGCAGATAGAGTTCCATCTGACCCTTGTATTGCGCCTTAAACTTGCCTAATTTCAAGTCAATGGCAATCAAACGGTGCAGCTTACGGTGATAAAACAGAAGGTCAAGGTAATAGTCCTCACCGTCAATAATCATTCGCTTTTGCCGGTCAACAAAAGTGAAACCTGCGCCCAATTCAAGGATGAATTGTTCCAAATGCGCTACAAGGCTTTCTTCCAACGAATGTTCGCTATACATTCCTTTCAGTCCTGTAAAATCAAGGAAATAGGGGCTTTTAAACACCAAGTCGGGTGTCATCACATTGTCTTCCCGTAGTGTGGCCAGCTCCTTGCGAATCAGTTCATCAGGCTTTTCAGCAATGGCGGTACGCTCAAAAAGCATCCCGTCAATCTTGGCCTCCAAGGTGCGCACACTCCATCGTTCGGCTGCTGCCATAGTCACATAAAACTCTCGTGCCAACGGTTCTTTGACTGTCATAACTGCCACAAAATGAGTCCATGACAATTTTGACATCACCGATGTCAAAATCTTTATATCAGGAAACAGCTCGGCAAATCGCATCATCCTATAGATGTTCCTTTCTGCAAAATTATTGCCGCCAAACTCTTCTTGTAATTGTGCCGATACCTGAGTCACTATTTGCTTACCATATTCGGCACGTTGGTTTCCTAGCACTTCTCTGTTGATACGCTCTCCGATATGCCAGTACATTAACGTCAGGCCGACATTGACAGCTGATGCCACCTTGCCTTTGGTTTGGTTGATAATCTGCCGCAAATCGGCAATCAATTCTGGTAATTCAACGGGTTGCTTTTCTATCTCGTTCATATCTTATCTTTTTATTTTTCAACTATTTGTAATTTTGACATCACCGATGACAAATTCATTTCACCTATCCAAAGTGTTTATCCATAGTGTAATCAAATAGTTTCTGAGTCTCTTCTATGGATTTACTGATGAGCGCTTTCTGTTTTTCTATTGATTCTATCTTAGCCGCGAAAGATTGTTGTAAGGATAAAGGTGGTGTTATAATCGGGAAAGCATCAACATGCTCCTTGTTTATCTGCCTCTTATCTATCCCTCCGACACAAACCTTTCTTATATAGTCTCGATAGGTATGACTTGTAAGAATTCTGAGAACAAACTGGTGAGAAATCCCATCCAATAATCGAACAAGATAAACGTGTCCGTTAATATTAGCAGCTCCTGTTCGGCCGGTATATAATGCAGCTCTACCAAGACTACTATTCTCAGTATTAATTCTTCCTGTCTTTGTAATTAGAATGTCGTTATGATGCAAAGAACTTTTTTTCATGCTGTCATTAGTTCTATCATCAATATAAGCTATATCATCATATTCAATCCGGTTTCTCCATACATTTTGACTACGTAAAAACAATATTCCTTCTTTTACATATACTTCGGCACCACCTTTAGGCGTAGTTCCGTTTGTTATCAATGAAGACAACTCTCCAAGTTTTTTCATTTCCCATCCTTTTTCATTCTCCACTGGATCACCAAACATATCATCGAAAATGGATTGTGCAAGATTGTCCAATTCCTTTATTTGTAGTTTCTGCTTCTCAAGAATCGAAGAAACAAGATCGAGTTCTTCAACAATGCTGATTTGGGTTTCTTGCGGTGGAATAGGAATACTGCATTCGCCATAATCTCTAAAATAGATATGGGGAATTGCAGCACCTGAAACAAACTGTGAAAGCTTTAATCCCTGCAAAGCATAACAAAGGTACTTCAGTAAACACTCTTTTTTGGGTAATATATATTGCATTGTGCCAACTAAAGATGATTTAGCAGGATAAACATCCACTCTGCCAACACCAGAACCATCTTTGACGACACCAATATACGGTTCATCTCTATGATAAAAATCAACCCCTTTTACAAATCCACTTGCACCAAATAAAGGATAATCACCAGTGTTGTCTTCGATTTTGTTCAACACAATATTTGAAGAGGCTTTTTCGCAAACTTCTTTTACTTTTTTATATGCCCAACCTTCTTTCATGATACTACAAATATTTCTCTTCAAACTCCTTGATGGTTGCAGTGATTTCTGTTTGCAGTTCTTTGATTCTTCCAAGCACCTTCGTGGGTTTTTCGTATTCCACCTTTACCTTTTCAACTTCTTTGTATTTATTGATGGAAAGATCGTAATCATTTGCTATGATTTCCTCTACAGGCACGATGAAGCTTTTTTCTTTTCTTGACCGTTTTTCTTCTGCTTCAAGGTTCTTAAAACGGGCAATCACATCTGGAATGTCATTGTCAACAATCGGGGTACGTTTGTCATCCAAAGAGAAACCATCTGCTTTCATGTCGTAAAACCAAACTTTATCCGTGCCTCCTGCATTGGTTTTAGTGAAAACTAAAACAGCAGTTGAAACGCCAGCATAGGGTTTAAATACACCCGAAGGCATCAAAATCACTGCTTGAAGACGTTGCTTATCAACAAGTTCTTTTCTAATGGATTTATATCCCGAATCGTTTTTCCCTGAAAGCACGGTGTCTGGCACAATAGAAGCGCATCGCCCTCCAATTTTCAACGACCTTACAAACAATGCGAGGAATAGCAACTCTGTCTTTTTTGTCTTGGTGATAGCCAGAAGGCTTTTGCTTACAGCTTCATTATCAAGACTGCCCTTGAAAGGTGGATTGGCAAGGCAAAGTGTATAACGGTTTTCATCTGTGTTGTCTGTCGAGAGGCTGTCTTGATATTGAATATCAGGGTTGTCAACGCCGTGCAGCATCAGATTCATTGCTCCGATACGCAACATGGTGGCATCGGTATCAAAACCATGAAGCATTTCGTTCTTGTAATGCTCTGCATTCTCACGTTTCAACAGTTCCGTCTTATAGTGACTCTGTATGTACTTGGCCGATTCAACAATAAAGCCTGCACTACCCATGGCAGGGTCGCAGATAACATCATTCAATGTGGGTTGCATCAACTCAACCATCATGCGAATAATGTGGCGTGGTGTACGGAACTGGCCATTGTTGCCCGAGGCAGCCATTTTGCCCAACACATACTCATACACATCGCCCATCGTATCCTTATTGTTCATGTCAAGGTGGTCTATGCCTTCCACTATCTTTACCAGTGTTCGTGGACTTTGTATGAGGAAGGTGGCGTTGGCCATAAACCTGCTGTAGGCCGACTCTTTACCTTCATTCAGATTCTTGATAAAGACAAACACATCCTTGCTGATGATGCGGTACATCTTTTCAGCCTCCATGTTCTTGAAAACACTCCAACGCAGGTCGTTGTAGGCTACATCCTTGTCCGTTTCTGGATTGTGCCAAAGGCCTTCCTTAAAGGTCGGTTCTTTCACCTTCACACCCATGGCGTTCGCGTTGGCTTCTTTGGTGCGCTGTGCATCATCGAGCATTTTCATGAAAAAGAGGTATGTCATCTGTTCCAGGACAGTAATCGAATTTGTAATGCCACCTGTCCAAAAAACATCCCATATCGAATCGATACGGTTTTTGATTTCTCCTGTAATCATAGGGTTTTGTTCTATTGTGTGCTTCAATCAATTCTAGAAATTGCAAAAGTACAAATTTCCATTATTAATACCTCATATCTTGATTATTAATGTTATTTGGGCGCATCCCCCGCCGTCCCTGAAGCTCCATCGATAGGGGAGTACCAACTGGCCGTCGGGGGTCGGGCTTTCCGGGGGTACGCTATCGCTCCCGTGCTTTGCTCCTTGTTGCGTCGTCATTTGGCCTCAGAGAGAGCCAAGAGCCGCCGCAATAATACGCAAAGCACCAAGCCCCTCCAATCCCTTGCGCGTTCCCCGC
>JAEEGL011364762.1_pt1 | contig 39727 bp, 37 predicted proteins | sample 9134231 | NCBI WGS metagenome assembly JAEEGL01 (sample SAMN16246548, study PRJNA631951) | gut metagenome | biome: gut microbiome; feature: rumen; material: fiber-attached | host: Bos | place: Iran: Karaj | collected 2018-10
GGATTTCTTCAAGTTGTTCGGTTCAAATATATTGACACTTGATGCTTCTGTGGCAGCACCCTCATTAAACTGTGATAGAATTATAAAATCCAATCCTTTAGCATACTCAAAAATATGTAAAATATCATGTGTAATAGGAAATTCCTTTGTACCACCCATAAAACTTACGACCACCCCATTCAGCAACGCTTTAATCAATAAGGTATCACGATGAAAATCAATCAAAAATCCCGTCCTAACATTATCTTGCATTATTTCCGCGTTCGAACGATAATTTTGCAATTTCTTATAGTGTTCTTGAAACACCATTCTAAATCTTTCGATAAATATCTCATAATTGAAAGATTGCGATAAGTTCACAATTCTATTCATCTCGTTTTCGACATCATGCACAGCCTCCTCAACATCACAATCTTTTATGGTTCCAATACCAGGATCATGATATTTAGTGTATATGTCATGAATGTTACGTTGCGCCCTGCGACTTTGAGATTGATCGTTTTGGGGCCCATCATAACAAAAATCAATCATAAAGTGTTCCACCGCATAGGAAGACGATTCAGTGTTAACTACGAAATCAGGCCTTTCACTCTGAATAGCCGAATAGTTCAGTGGAAACAATGACTTGAAGTATCGACGAGACTTATTATTCATATGTTTTTCGACATATTGCTTTGTCATCTCTAAGCAATTCTGTTCGTTTTGTTTTTTTTGCATAATTAGCATCTTTTGCTCCACAGGATGAAGTCTATCTTCTTGGTATTTGAAAGCTTTTCTGCATACATAGGCAATGCACTATCAATAGCAGCAATGCACGCCTTCCCTTCAGCACTTAACTCAAATTCAGAGTATAAAGATTGTATTATCTCGTATATTTCAACAGCCTTTTCAATTCTCGCATCGGCAGAACATGATCTATATTTTTCCCATTCCCTTTCAAACCCCAGATTTCGCAAAACATACTGATCCCATATAGGAAAGTCAGGATTTATTGTTGCTATCAGTTTGCTTGCAAAGGACGCTTCAACTGAAGGATTAATGGAATTAAGTTCAACAAGAATTTCCGAAAAAGAGCGTGATTTTATCCTTTGTTCTTCCATAAGTTCATAATAACGGTCATACCATTTCTGGGTTTTCCGCTGTACTTTATAAAACCCGTTAAACAATTTTCGAAATTCCGGTGTAGCACTAAAATCATCTGCAGATGCATTCTGCATAATACGCATGTATGTTTTCAGACCAAAGGCATTTTCCAAGCAATCTCCAATAACATTATTGGGATTAATATTCATCATGTGTTCCACTTTAATTCACCTCCAGAAGGCTTTATTTTTTCCATATGGATCGCGTGTAATGGCATTTAGGATAGTTTGAGCACCCTATCACCAAGCAAGCTTTCATTGGCAGCATTCACGATGGCCTGCATGTCAGTTATCTTTGTTATATCTCCCTTTATGGCACGCATTCTCCAATCCTCTACTTTCCAATGCCAGTGAGCTTTTCATCCCACTCTACGACTTCATTGAAATCCTCAATAATCCTTTTTATGTGTTCAGGATTCTTCACAACTTTATTTCGAAAACCAACCCTGTTGTGAAGACCAAAGCATTGATGAACCCAATAATTTCGAGTCTTCCTCAAATCATCCAATTTTTCAAAATCGTCATCTGATAATAACACTTTCTGCTTTTGTCTTTGAATGACCTTGATCTTTTTTAGCAACGATCCGAATGCATCTAATTCATAATCATCCAGTCTATCTAACCAACCTCTATCTTCATCGGCAAGAAGGGTTGCACATATAGATCTAAGCCGCATTTCAATTAATTGATAATACTCAATTAGTTCGCTGTGCCTTACGCGAAAATCCGTTTCAGTCATAATGTCCCCCGCTTTAATCATGTTTATCATAAATCAAATAAAGGCGTATTATTTATGCCATTCCCTTAGATACTCTGGCTCATCCATCCCTGGTCTATAGCATTCTCTCATCAATTCCCTGAACAAGTCCCTAACTCCCATCAAGACAAATCCAAGATGATTTTCTGCTTGTTTACCAGAGTCTTTTTTATGCCAATCCCAAGGCATCACCTTCAAAGTCCCATCACTATTGAGAAGATTATTCGAAGAGATTCCTGCACCATATTTATCATCTAGCGGGCTGGCTTCAACCAATATGGAATTACCAGTTTCAAGCAAGGCATCAACGATTTCTATGTCTGATTGCAACTTACCCAAATTACCGTGAAAAATGATTTCGCGAAAAGCACTCTCCCATTTATCAGAGTCAAAATTCTTTACGCCTCTTCCCAAATGTTTGCATATTGCAGGGTCACTGGTTGCCATAATCTTTTCATATGATTGCAGGTCATTAAAAAGCAGTGCTTTTTCTGACATCATATATTGTTCCGCAGTTGCGTATGCCCTACCATTGACCATAAAGGGCTTCCCTTGATACCACTGAGACAGCATTCTGTTTTCGCATCCCTCATCAGCCTGCCAAAATGTCGTATACTGGAATTGACAGCCTTGCTTCACGGAATCAATTAGCCAATTGATATCATATCGATTTATGTATTTTATTTTATGCGGCGCGATTGTAGCCAAATTCCCCAAATCCATCGCTCTGGCAATTACTTCACCAGGAATTTCTTGTTCTATATCTCTATCCATGTTTGCACTCCCTTCATTCAATCAACACCGTATCTTCATCATCAAAATAATCGAATTTCTTTCTTCTGGGGCTGTCGTAAGTACCATGTTCAAGCTCATATTCCTCGATGCTGTCATACTCTGCCGGATTCACTCTCGTAAGCAAATAATCGTCATCATCCATAAACTTATCATCACCAAAAGGTCCCATCACTCATACCTCCTAATCCAATACCTTTTCGTATCTTTTTCTTGATCCCCTTCCACCAGAAACATCCTCAGTAAAGTACTCCGGAGTACATGTCATAATTTCACTGCCCTTGTCGTCAAGCTTTTTATAGACCACGATCGGATCCTCTCCTCCTGCCAGTTTAGAAACGCCTAGCGCTTCATAACATTTTCCGTGTTTGTCCTTGTACGTGCCGGGAGTGATTTGCTTCTTTGCCGTCGCATAAGTTATCTTTTCCTTTTCTCGCCGCTTGTCAACTTCCTCCATCTCTCGATACAGTGCGAGGATTTTGCGACAGCTTGGCAGGTCGCCGGCATACTTACTACTTCTAATTTTCACCTGCTCCAAAACGGAATCGATGTCCGTATCGTTCAGGTATCTGTAATGCTGCACGGCCATTTCTTCCGTGTCAACCAGGAAATTGGAAAATGGCTTGCCCAATAAAACACCATATTGCCCCTTAAGCTCGTCTAATGCCCTTGGATTCCATTCATGACTTACGAGTGGAAGAAATCCTGCAAAATCATAAAACTGCCCTACAAGGGCCTTAGAATCGCTTACAATGGCAAGCATGTCGTCATCTTCCCCGACTTCATGCAACGCGCAGTGAAAAATCCCCTTCTCCTCGCCATTGATGACCTTAATGGCACTGATGCCGCAAAGCGACTCCTTTCCGTCATCATCGGCATCCGGCCAAAGCCTTACGACGGCGAAAGATCCTCTCGCGCCCTGCCTCGGGATGACGGAAAGGTCATCAGGCATTGCATATTCCCGCATGTATAACTTGATCCAAACAGCCCCTCCCTGCGATGGAGGCAGATCCCTCTCCCTGGGTTCTGCCACGATGCCGTAAACATACTTCCCCGCATCCATGAGCGAACTCAAAATTGAGTTTTGATTCCTGGGTATGTAACCAATCTTTCGCTCATCCTCGTCGATGACCATGATGGCCCTCTTGTCATAAGGGTTATCAGGTTCCCTCACAAGGGATACTTTCTCGCCGGGATTCAGCTCGCTGAGGATTATGTCAGCCCCGCCATTAAATCGTGTTCCGACGATCATCTGATATGTCAGGAAAATATCCTTAGCAAGGGAAGCACCGATTCCGATGCCATGCATTAAGTTTGTAAGCGCCAGGCCCCGCTCGTTACGAAAGCCCAGTTCATTCTTCTCACTCCCCATGGTTTAACTCCCATCTCAGCTTTTCTATCTCATCAACCAGTTTCGAACACATCTCACGCACGTCATTCAGCTCGCCGGACATCATGAACCGCTTCTCGGCTACCGCCTCCTCATCCTCCAGAAACGCCTTCATGGTATACGGGAATTCACCTTTGATCTTCTGAATTTGCCTGATCAACTCATCGCAAAGACCCTGAAGTATCTTAATCACTTCCTTGATCCTTACCATGTCTTCAGGCGTATCCTTGAACTCATCCTCCGGCACGTCAGCACCCGCGAGCTCTTCCCATATCTTTTCCAGGGCATCCAGGTCACCCTTTTTGTACGCTTCGTGCGCTTTATTCAACAGCTCTTTTTCGCGTTCCGTAGGATTTGGATGCACGTCAGGATGGAGTCGTTTTACGATCTTCCTGTAAAGACGTTTAATCTTAGCAGCAATGCTCTCGTCCTTATTTGCAGAGCCGTTGCTTTCGTCCTGACTACCCGCACGGTCTCCGTCACGCGAATTTTCATCGTCCTGCTCGTCCCCGTCATCCGGGTCACGCTTCTTAGAACCGTTTTCTTCTTCCTCGTCTTCACGGCCCATGCGTTCCCATTCTTCCTCATCCGATTCACGTCTGTTATTACGCGCCTTGTCTTCTTTTGTTTTTTCGGATTCGAAACCCTCATCAGATCCTGGCGAATTTTCACCGGCTTCCTCTTTTTGCCGCTCCCTGGTCTTTTTGTCATACTCTGACCAGTTACTGCCGCCTTGCCATTCTTCCCTGGCCTTCTTCGCCTCTTCTGCCTTCCTGTTGATGTCTTCCTGCGCCTGGCGAAACTCTTCCTGTGCCTGTGCCTCCGCTTCTTCGACGGAAATCTTTTTACGACGGCTGTTGATCTGCACCTGCAGGAGTTCTATCGTCCTGCGGTACGTGTTCAGGTAAAGATATGCGGCCGTCAGTTCGCGTTCCAGCCCCGCAATCTTTTCCTCATACTCTGCCTCCAGCGCGGGACACACGTGATACAAAAGGTCATCCCGCAGCGCAGTCAGGGAAACGATGCGGCTCTTCAGCCGATGGATTTCCTCCATCAGCTTGTCATATTCAGATTGGATTTCAATAATGGAATGGTCCATGCCGTCACCCTCCAATCATCAAACGGTCATCCTCGAGAACCACAAGGTATTTCTCAGCCATGTTACTTTTCGTGCTTGTCAGGTGATATCCCCTGCAATATACGCACCAGTAATAATCCAGCTCTTTTCCGCGTTCTCTCTGGTACATCTTTCTGTAATGGTTTGCCGTATGTTCATCCTTATATCTTCTTTTGCTTGTACACTGCCTCCATATGCTTTTCTTCATGATCAGCCCTCCGTTTCTTCTTACAAAGCTACATTGGTTTACTGTTCTGTTTAAAAGCTACTACACAGGCTGTCCTATAAAAGCACCTCAATTCGGTTCAAAACTCCGAGGTTAAAAAAGGCCCGCGTGAAACCAAAACATTCACGCCGGCCTTTTTAAAATCATTATTCCATTATACCGGCATTCATCTCCAAAACCTTTGCCAGATAACTGCCTCTCCTCTCTGGCTTTAACGCATAAAACTGATATGCAAACAAGTGATCCATAATTTCAGCAACGCTTGTATCACCGCAATTCCTAATTTTCTTCAGATCAGCGCTACAGTGAACATTACTGCACAAATCTCCGATCGTCATGATGTTCGCACGTTTCAGGCAATTTGAAGACCGCACGCTTAAATCCAAATCCAGCACGTCTGTCTTCGCCATTGTTTCCGTCATGTATATCGGAAAGCGAAACTGCCCGTTTTTACTCTCCGCTGCATCCAGAAGCTGCGTAGCCGCCAGAATGCCTTTTATCTTTTCATAATTCTCCTTATTCTTCGCCATGTCGTCCTCCCTGGAAGGCGTCACGACTGGTTCTCCTGGTTATCCTCCGCTTCTTTTCTGCTTATCCTTTGCTCCAGGCTCACATAGTCGACGCCCCCGTAAGTATTCTTGATGGCATATTGAGCTTCCGTCACTGAAATGCTCTTTACGCCAGTCAGATTGATTCTTAGGTTCCTCAAAAACACTTCATACATTGACCTGTTGGGAGCAACCCCTTCCGCAATAAACCTGCAATCACCGGACACGGCATATACCCTGCGAATTATGCCCTTGCTTGCGATTCGATCCACAACCTGCTCGAATTGATCTGGCTGCGTTACGACCTCCACAAAGAATCGCGTCCCCTCCGTTGCACTGTCGAGATTGATCTTGGTATAATACCCCTCAATCACTCCCTTTTTCTCCATCACTGCCATGCGGTTCTTCACGCATACTCTGGACACGCCCACCTTTTCGCCTATCTCGGAATAGCTAAGGCGCGCATTCTCTTTTATCACAGACAGGATCTTATTGTCCAGTTCGTCCAAACCGTCAATCTGCATACGGGTCCTCCTTTTGATCAAGTATGATACAGCGTCGACTCTGTATCTTTATCATATCAGTTTATACATTATAGTTCAATAGGCATGCTTTCGATTTGTACGCATTCTCTTACGTATCGTAAGTTGTGATCAAGAATTTCGTCTTATTGTTCGGTGAATAATTTCGGTTTCATTTTAATGACTCATTAGACGAAAACGAATCCATTTTATTCCGCTTTTCAATCCGCTTTTCTAATTCCTCATCAATAACAATGGTTAACTCCGTCAGAGCCCTAGTATACGCAATATACTTTTCATTCCTGCTCATACCATTGGGAATCACAAAAACCTTATCAAATTCAATACCTTTCACTTACATTGTCTCACAAAGCATGTCGGTTTTATTGTACAGTGATGCTCCATAATCAGCCTAATCAACAAATTCATCACCATCTACGTCTTGTGTCTACCTTAGCCTAACCATGCCTCCGGAAAAAACATGTATATATTGCTTATTGTTGTTTACGGTCTTCGGCATTGATTCTTTGCTATTGTAATTTAATCCAGTTCTCTTTTCTTTCCAGTTAATTCTTATTCGCCTGACTTCTTTTTGTTTTTGGCTACATAGATGCTCTCCCGAGGGAATAAACAATTCAATTGGAGCCATTTTAAGATATGTACAAACTATTGTTCATGATTCCAGAGCTTTCTAATGTCAACTTCTTGCAATTTTCCGAGCCTCATCGTTGCCATGATCTATACCTCCTTAGTCCATAGATTCCAAATAATCTACTCTTTTTCCATGAGACCTCGCATACTCTATTTCTGACCTGGTGCTATCCCCGATATAACCTCCAACATTAATTACAGAGATAGAATCAGCCATGTCAATCTTGCGTTTATGCATGTCATCCAGCATCTCTTTAGTCTTTGAGCGAGTACCTTCATCCATATCGTCCCAAACTTCTTTATCTCCGGAATGTCCGAACAGGCCGACGGAAATAACAATGTTGCCTTCCAAAGTCAGCCGCTTTTGTGCTTCAAAAAACTGATCCTTAAATCTGGTGCTTCCACAAATGGTAATAACCTTATATTCTCCTACCATTTCAGTTTCACTAACCCATTATTTTTTTGTCGTGCTACACCAACCATTACGATTCCCAATCTCTTTGGATGCCATAAATTTACCTTGAATACTGCCGAACTTCGACGCTGCTTCGTTTATGTACATCTGCAATTCATCTTTCTCGCCTATAAGCCAAAGCATGCCTCCAGAAGCTCTGTTATCAACAACTTTCAGCCCATACTCTTCAAAGAATTCTCGCAATTCGCTCTTTTTTGTAATCCCAACATTCTTATCCTTTTTAATCTTTTTCGCCGGCTTTGCTTCCTTGACCCCGGTGGAAATCTCCGTTTGTTTCGTTACCTGCTCCGCCTTGTCATTCTTTATCTTTCGTGCATTCTTTTCGTATTCAGCCAAGTCAAATGCCTCATCGAAAACAAACAATTCATCAAGTGCTCGCGTGTAGGCAATGTACTTTTCGTTATTGCTCATTCTACCGGAAATCGCGATTATCGAAGTAAACTCCAATCCCTTCGCATCCTCTATAGTGAGAATATTCCATCTTGTCGTATGCAGAGAAAACTCTTCTCCTGTCATGTCGTTCATCTTATCAGCGTATTCTTTGAACTTATCCAGTAACATGGTTGCTTCCAGCTCGTCCTTCACAATAATGGCTGCGGCACCAGCCTTTTGCCCTCCCATAAATTGCTTTTGAATGCCTTCAACGAACTCATCAAATGATTTCCAAACATGCACTCCATTACCTGGCGTGTTTATGGCAACCATTTTCATGTCAAATTCTTTGTTGCAATATTCCGTGATTTGTGATGCATTTCGGTAATTCTCGTGCATCTCATAAAAGTCACAGTCAAATTCATCCGTGACTTCTTTCCAATCCGTAATGCCCTTCTCATCTTCAATATGCTGTCTTACATCACCGAACAGGTTAAAAACGACTTTTCCTCCGTTTATGTTCTTTAACAACAGTAACTCAGACAAAGACAGACCTTGCGCTTCATCAATTGACAAGAAGGATTCCCTAGGTCCCGTGGGTGTTCCGTAAAATAAATAGAGGATCTGTAGGTAAACATATGGCGAACACGGTAAACCGCTTATCCTTCCTTGGGCATTAGCATCGTTTCCGAGTTTATGCATAACCTCCGCGTATGCCTTGGCTACTATGACTTGATCCGCACCTTGAAGGCTGTCGCCCAAACTACATAGTTGCTTAAAATAGTCTTTTTCCAAATATTCCTTGCCCAATGTTTGAAGCGTGCTTATTGTCTTACCCATTTCATTCATAAGGGATCTAATCTTCTGCTTTGGATCCGCAATAAAGTGGTCATACTTGACATCAAGCCGAGATACTTCCCACGACAACGCATAGTACATGCCTATCAAGCCACCAGTCGCTTCCACTAATTCATATACTTTATCAATCTCATTCTTTTCAAAATCTTTGTTTACATTTTCATAAGGAGTGATCATGTCACTAAGCTTAACAATGATTCTTTCAATCTGTTCAAAATAATGCTCCTCGCCCTTTTGTATCTTTTCCTTTAAGCTATCGTATTCGGCAATGTTCTTTTGCGATTCCTCTATGCTGGCTAAAAAAGCTGCCTGGAAATTCTTCAGTGCTTCCGACTCCTTTACATTTTCCTGTGTGGATTGTATTTTTTCTTCTTCCAGCTTAATGGTTCTTTCTATTCCTAACAGAACATTATCCCTGTGATCTGTCAGGCGCTTTTTCGTATCCGCAAATACTATCAAAGCTTCCCTAATGATGCGAAAATACTCCGTCAATACTTTCTTGTTCTCTTTAATGATCTCCTGTACTTCAACCGCTTTCTGCGTAATAATCTGGAAATAAGTATTACGAGCGCCCGTCGCTTTTTCCTTTACGCCCAAAACACGATATGCCCTCGTCAGGTCCACCGGATTCTGCTTAACCATTCCTTCAAACATAGAACATACATCGTTAATCATGTCTGCTGAATAAACATACCGGGTTTGCTCCCTGCTAAGTTTCGCGTCATTTCTAATCTTGCCGTATTCTTCCGGCTTTCGTCGATACTTAGAAATGCAATAATCATAATATTGACGCAGCGTGCCCATGTTTATGTCTTCAATCTCAAGCTGCCGTCTCATGTTCTGAGCCATGGACATGTAAGCCTGCGAAGGCGTTATGATATAAAGGTTGCTCCTGTCAAGACTGTTGGGATTGTCATACAGAACAATGGGAAGTCTGTGCAACATGATCATGGACTTACCAGATCCAGCACACCCCTGCACGATCATGTTCCTGTCATAAGCTGCCTGAATAATCTCTGACTGCTTCTTTTGAACGCTAAATACGATATTCTTGAATTCAGTACTTGCCCTTCGTTCGAGCAACTCTCGGAGAAATTCATCAGCAATAATCTTCTCCGTATCCGTTACATCTGGAGATGCAGAATCATAAACGTCAATCATTTTCGTGACAAATGCTTTTGAAAAGAAGTCAGTATCAAGTATTCTTTCCAATGATTCCTTATCAAATGACCCTGGAAACAAATTGAGGGCTTGAATCACTTTTGTAAACCGAAGTTTGATGTCTTCCTTTGCCAAAAGAGTAAAATGCGTTTCATATTGATCACCGCGTTCGGCAATGATTCCATCAAAGTCATCGTCTCTCCCGCCCAAAACATAATGACGGAATACGGGCATTGTCCATGAAGCCACGTAAATTCTGCCGCCTTCTATGCAAGAATGAAGACCCACCTTAAACTCCTCAACTGATTCGCTGTAGGAATCTTCGATTTTCAGCAGCACTCTCATCCGATACAATTCGTCTCTGGCCTCAATAATCTGGCGGCGATTCTCCTTAGTATCCAACATTTTCCTTCGCGCCAAAACAATACTCGCATATGCATCCGTATTTCCGACATTCCTGGCATCATTTGCTTCCTTGACATATTCTTGCATCCTATCGTCAAGGCGCGAAATGAATCTGTTCATGTTTTTAATCAAGATGTCTAATTGCTTCTGTTCTTCCTGTTTTAGATCCTCTGGGTAATCATTTAGATTCATCCGTTTCAATCCCCTTTGTTTTTATGACTGCATTTGTAACTGGATGGATTTTGCCGCATGTTCTCCTACAAAGCGAGCGCAGGGAAACGCCTTTGTTTCGAGCCAAGCCCCTTCCGCTAGGAATTCCGCGGTGGACAATGGCTGACCAAACCATATAATCGATTTATCAATTGTTGTTACTGGAGTTGTAACATATGATGCCACTTTTACGAATTCCTTTAGGCAATCGACTGGCATCATGTCCTCTTCCAAGCGAACGGTGATTTCAACGCCCGCGACCTGTCGTTCTTTCAGAACGGAACCCAATTCAGCCAGGGCATCATCATCTTCTTCAACAAAACCTGGTAAGTCAATTAGAATCTCTTTTCCCGCGGCCCTTAAATCGCTGACAAATCGTTCCCAATTATTAAACCGATCATCATACGCCACTAAATCGCTCTCTGAATCTGAAAAGATTGCATCGATCATTTCATCTTCAGCCAAGCAATTCTTGTATCTTATCAGATTCTTTAAGGCTTTCGTAAATAACAGGTCTTTGGAAATTCCCTTCTTAAAAAGGTAGTCCGCATTTGCAATTAAAATAAACTTACCCTTCGCCCTGGTCATTGCCACATTAAAAAGTCTGTCAGCCATGCTGTTTCTCTGCGCAGTTAGCAGGATCCCGGGGTACGGCATTCGATAACAGTCTACGGCATCATAGATGATTATGGGCTTTTCCGAACCCTGAAACTGATGAACTGTAGCACATGTGATCTTCTTCCATCTCTCATCCCTTTCTTGCGCATCCCTCAGCATAGCCAGAATGAGTCTCGACTGTGCGCTGTACGGCGTAATAATGCCGACTTCATACTTATCAATATAGGTCTCTGCAATCCTCATGCAAGTCAACGCGGAAAGCAGATTCACCCTGGATCCGTCCATGGTCTTAACGCAGACGGAATATGTTCCGCTAAGGTCTATCAGAGAAATCGCCTTCCCCGGAATGGGCGCGTTATCGGCCATCTCTCGGCGTCCTTCCATAATTCTGTCAGAAGTCTCCAACATTCCACCATACATGTTTTCACCAACAAAGTTGGCGATGTCTTCATGCATTCGGTGCTGAACATTCAACATCACCAGCCACTCGTGACAAAGCTTGTTCTCAACGGCTTTGGTAATCCCTACATGTTCGAAAATATCTCTTTCAAGTCGCATATCCGTTCTGTTTTGAACAATTGACGACAATTGCCTAAAATCGCCCAGACAGACAAAATGCTGTTTGGCCATTCCAGCCGCGTAAACAATCTGCGGCACGTAAGCCATACTGGCTTCATCGAAAATAACAACGTCAAATTTCTGATAGTATACTGCACGATCAACGACAGCTTTGGATATCGTTGTTGCCAGGAATGACGTCCTTTGAATAAGCTCCTTCTCTGCCTGATCAATCCGCTCCCTAATTCTTCCAATTCTCCTATTGATTTCAACACGCTGTGGATCTTTTTTCTTCAATTTCTTTTTCTGCACTATGAGATCCTGATACTCAGCCGCAACTTGAGGATTCTTGCTAAGTACGTATTGATAAGAGGTCAAAGTCCGGCTTTCAAGTAGTTCCTTTGCCCTAGGATATCCGTATCGAATAATACGACCAGCAGGAAGATCTGCTTTTGACGCTACTCTTAACAGTGCTCCGTCAACGGAAACGTTACTGTACGATAACATTAAAACTCTTTTGCCTTGCGACATGTGCTCAAGCGCTATGTTCGCGAGCGTTTCCGTCTTTCCCGTTCCGGGAGGTCCCCATATAAAGGTAACTCTTTCAGAAGTGGCTCGATTAAACGCATAGTTTTGCCCCGTTCTTATCCCAGGCCAATCTGAAACATAGTTTTTACCTTTGCATGCCACCTCATATGCGATCGGATTGCACGACACGGTCATGTCATTTAATCTTTCTGCCAAGGCCTCCAACAATTGCACCTGATCTGCCGTGAATTCGATGGAATCCACTTTATCCCCAAGATTCTCTGCCACACGGATCAGTAACGTAAAATCCTCGCATGCAACGACATTGCCCAGTATCGTACTCTCGGGCAAGAGAATCTTTATCATTGTACCTTCAGGAAAGCGCAAATCCGTATCTACGTCAAATGCATACAGCGAATACTCACCTTTACCCGTTTCCAGTTTTTCACCATCTATGGCTCGATACTTCTTGCCACCTGTAGACTTTATGTAATCTATCTCTGCAAAAATGGCGCTTTTATAATAAGTCTTAAAAGTTTCAAACTCGTCATATGAGCCTAATACGGCAGCTTCTTCCTGAACATTTTCATCTTCAAGTTCCAATCGGGTAGCTAAAGCTGCCGGAAAATTATACTTCCTCTCCTCACCATCGAAATCAATAAAAACATATTCTCCCCTAATGGCGGTAATGACACCCATTGCATGTGAAGAATTATCACGAACTCGCATACCTATTAATACACTTACATCCACGGTGTCATCACCGTCCTTCCTCTTAATCTGCCAGTAAGATATTTATCTTTGAAACGGGTTATCGTTTACTTCCAAAAGAAGCCCATCAATTTCCTTTTGCAACGATTTAGGGAATACATCCCTGGCATTCTCCAACTCCCCAATTGTTGAGATATTTCTTTTTTAGCATTTCCGAAAAAAGACCACCTTCATTTATGCTTAACGGGAACGGGTATAAGCACACATCTGGAATTTCACCCAAAAACCGATCCGTATTTCTTTGCAATTTGTCAAAACAATGTAGATAATTCGACAGCTCTTCCTTGACCGTTACAGGGCATTGCAAATTTGAAGTCAAACCGTTCTCTTTTAATGAATTGATATCAAGACCGTCCAACTCATATGCCCTAAAAAGCGCTATTTCCATGCAGGGACCTTCTGTCTCGTTTCCGGGAGGAATTCCTTATTCAACCCACTCCATGTTGGCGAAGTTGCGATTGCCGAGAACAAATCAATGTGTACAGCACAATTTTTATATTTGCCCTCCGGATCAAATTTCCCTCCAAAACTTGCTCCAAGTATTTCTAGGATTTTTTCATACTCATAAAACCAGCCATACGGTTCAATTTTAAAGTAGTCACTTAAGCTGTTGAAAATCATATCCGTATTATTGCGGTTCAGTTCTTTATTATTTGCAATCCTTTCGCTTTCAGGGAATCTTAGAAATGAATGTTCTCCTTTTTTCTTATTGTGGTATTTTGCATTTGTAAATTCCGCATCTGACGGATTCAAACCAACTGTTACTATCTTCAGTTCCGATTCACTGTACCGTTCAATGTCTCCAAACCAAATGATAGGAAGCGATGGTTTAACAACTACCGGACAATCGTTTTTTAATCTAAAATCTTTCCAATAACTTTCAATAAGCGCGTCTAATTTACTGCGATCTATCACAGTTGGTCTCCTCTCATTTACATATTATCGAATATTCCATAAATCAAAATCTATTGTTCTGCCTTCGCTTTCCTGACTCTTTCAAACTTCGACTGCATAGTGGGATTGTCTTTCGTACTGTACCTTTCTGTTGCCAGCCACCATAACAACCGCTGATTGGATCCTCCGCGATAGCGCGCTCAACCATCACAGTCATTTCCTTGTGTTTACAATATTCGTAAGCTTTTCATCCCACTCTGCAGCTTCGTTGAAATCTGCACAAATCTTTCTTTCATGTTCAGGATTACGCACTTCTCCTCCTGGGAAAGTAACATTATTATGAAAACCGAAGCATTGATGAACCCAGTAATTCCGTGCTTTTCTCAAATCATCCAATTTACCAAAATCGTCTTCAGTTAATAGTACAATCTGGTTTTGTCCTTGTATATCCTTAAGTTTTTTTATCAGCGATCCGAATGGTTCCAATTCATAGTCTCGAAACTTATTAAACCAATTCTTCTCGTCATCGGCCATGAGTTCTGCGCAAATTCCCCTTAGCCGCTCCTCAATCAACTGATAGTATTCAATCAACTCGCTGTGTTTTACACGAAAATCTGTTTCAGTCATTGCACTCTTCCAGCCTTTCTCAATCCCCGATCACTTTATTCCCTCTATGTATCTGCACTGTGGGAATCCACTGCATCCCCAGAACTGATTTCCTTGGTTGTCACCCTTCTTCGCAGTTCTGAGTACAAGCTCCTTACCACATTTCGGGCAGACCTTTTTAGCAGGCTGTGCTTTAGGAGTTTCTTCCTTTGCCGGCGCAGGTCTCACAGGTGCAGTCTTGGTTATTTCAGCCTTTACAGGTTGATTCTTCTCGGCTTCTACTTCTTTCTTAAGCTCTTCGAATTTCCCAAAATAATCCTTACGCTCCTCGATATTCATTGCCAGAATCTTCTCGCCCCATGCAAGCATTTCCTTCTTGGAGGTTTTAATATCTGATTTCAAATTGCGTAAAGTCGCGATAAGCTGATCACACCTAATAACCTGCTTCTTAACTGTAGCCGGAGCATATCTGTCGTTTACAACCGTCTAGGGATTAGCCAAAACAACCAGCGATTTGTTATAGGTTTCAAAGTTCTTGTTAAACAATGCACCCATTATCAAGCCCTTGCCCTCGCGACGGCTATCCTTATAAACTCTCATGTGGCGTTCATTTTGCGTAATCGGACTATAAATTCCTTCCTTGTGGTACTTTCTTCCGTATTCGAAAGTTCTAATGAAATCGCCCTTGTTGTTAATCTCAATATTTCCCACAAGATTCTTACACTCAATAAATACATTAACATACGGAGTCTGCACGAGGAAGTCTATCTGTGCGCCATTCCCGTCAGGATCTTCAATGTAAACATCATGCAACACAACCAAATCCATTCCGCTGTTCTTCAACTCGAAAAGGATCTGATCCTCGCCAATGATACCAGCCTTCGTTATTGCAATTTCCTTGCCAATTCTGTCAGCTAGGGACTGATTATTCTTTACTTCTTCATACAGTTGCTCCAGCTTTGCTAGATAAGCCTTCGCGTCACTTGATTCCTTTAGAATTGTCACTTCCGGTTTATCAAAAAGTCCCATGTCAATAGTCCTCCGTTTTTACCTGCTTCCCATTAATTTTTCTTGTAAACTTACAACCCGTTTTTGCATAATTAGAGCACGCCCAGAAATCTCCATATCGTCCGCTCCGCCTTACAAGTCTTCCTCCGCATATAGGGCAACTAAAAGCTTCTCTTTTTAGCTCATCTCCATACTCTTCTTCAATCTCTGACACAAAATTGGATTTATTATTCTCGGCTACTACAAGAAAAGTCTTTACTCTCGCTCTTGTCATTGCGACATAAAACAGTCTGCGTTCTTCAGCATACGGGTATTCTTCCTTTTCCTCCAGCAGAAGATCTACCAACGGATCATCCTGAATCTTACTGGGAAATCCCAACCCCTTATTCTTGTTATTGATGATAAATACATAATCTGCTTGTAAACCTTTAGATTTATGCGCTGTTAAGAATCGCATGTTTAGATCTCTGCGCTGAGGCCAAAACACTTTTATAATGCCATCAACTTTCTCATAAGAGCAACGCATGCCACCCCATTTTTCCAAAAGCTCATGGTCAACATTATATCTTCCGATAAAGAAAACCGAACTATTCTCTGGTAATTCCTTGAGTCTTTCAAGCATAAACTTTATTGCATATTCTTCAGTATATGCTTGTACTTCCGCCATTGCGAATCCGTTTTCTTTGTACTGACTACTCTTCAATCGCTTACGAATCTGCCTAGGGTTTTCCATAACAAAATCACTGCTAATGTCTATAAGACTCTCGTTAAATCTATAGGTGGTCTCTATTTTACTTCGCTCAGCTTGGCCCCAATGCTTAGAGAAGTTAAGTGCATAGCTCAAATCACTTCCTGCAAATCGATAGATGCTTTGCCAATCATCTCCCACGCAGAAAAGATCATAATCCATGGATCCTCTCAGGGCTTTAAGCAATCTAAATCTAGACTTGGAAATATCTTGATATTCATCTACAATCACATACCTATATGGATTATGATATTTGCCCTCCTTAACCATTTGCGCGGCCTGGTTGATCATGTCATCAAAATCTATCTCGTTTTTTGTTTTTAGCTCGTTCTGATATGCATTAAATATAGGCTCGATAAGATTCAAAAGGAACATGCTGCTCAGAGTACAAGCATTACCTTGGCATAGATTCCTCACTTCGCCAAATGTATAATCATTACTCTTTATGAGAGCAATCACCGTGGCAATCAATTCAACAACGCCATTCAATAAATGATTTGAATTATTGTTTTCTTCTATGCGCTCCCACAGTTCATCTGACGATAATGGTTGAAACTGAACACCTTTTGATTTTAACTGGCTTTCCAAATTCTCCAGCAGTTGCCCCTTCATTCTTTCGTATGCGAAGCATTCTACAAGAGTGGTTTCATTCTTTGCATGGATTTTCCTTTTCCATGTAATTCCAGCTTGATATTCTTCTTTTGCGCTTCTGCCCGATTTCGAAGTAAAGAACTTTGGTACATTACCATTCTCGTCTATTCCAAAGTATTCAATATAGATTCCGTACTCTTTCAGATAAAAGTCAGGATGGTATTGGGCATGTTCCGCAGTCCTTGTGTCAATTTCGTATGCTTTCTCGTATTCATATTCTATGCCATTACGAAACAGAAAATTGGCTATGTCCATTTCACCATAGCTTTTTACCTTCTCACCTTTCAGCGTTAATGGAGGATTCTCTTCTAGATACTCTTCGTAATCATCTATGGTTTCAAAATCCGTCTCGTTTTTTTCAAATTTGTAATTAAACAGAATGAAATTACACAGAAGTTCAAGATAGGCAGAATTCTGTATATTCGTTTTAAGCCACTCCCTTACATAAGTCTTTGGATTTATGCTCGTAATTTGAGGTTTAACGCCACCCACTTCCGTCAAAATATTCAATCCTAACTTATGAAAGGTTGATGCCTCTATCATTTCTCCAGTCTCTTTTTGCAAGCGCTCTTTCATCTCTGCAGCTGAAGCGTTTGTAAATGAAACCACAAGAATATCCTGTGCATTACACTTGCCAGTTCTTAGGAGATACTTTACCTTACCGACAATTGTCGTTGTCTTTCCAGTTCCAGCACCGGCTATGACAAGATGATTATGCATCGGTTTAATGATACATTGCATCTGCTGATCGTCCAATTTGTGGCCTTCAACATTACCGATAATCATCTTGGCTTGATCAATCAGCTTCCCTGCGATGCGATCATTATGCAAGCTAATTCTGTCATCTAAACCACGAATGTAATGTTCAAGCTCCTCTCTCTTCTCCAAGAATCGAGCTTTCGGCACGAGCATATCCAACGGAATCCTTTTCACCATTTCAAAAAAGTTGAAACTATTCCCTTTTAAGCCCTTTGTAAAAGAATGATCCAAGCCTTCAAATCTGCCTAGTAAACGAATACCACTTGTTTTTGCGCTTTCAGCAAAGGAATGACTTAAATATTCATCCAGCTTGCTAATTATTCCATTTGTCCGTTTTATGTAATCATCTATCTCTTTAGATAAACTTTCGTATGCCTCATTTTCTTTTTGTATCCTCTCAGAGATACCTCCCCAAAAACTAGTTTTTCGTGAAGTCAATGCAATTGCGTTTTCCTGCACTGGCTCCTTTAGAAAAATATTATTCGCAATAATGAGGTAGATAAATACGTTCAAGTACTGGCATACTGTTTCACTCACAAATCCTAGCTCCGTCGATCTGGTTTCGTCAGTATCATCCAGCAAATAAGCTATTTTTCGATCATAAGGATTCCCAAGGAACTTAAGCCTGTCAAGTCTAAATGCATGTACATACTCTTCGTCCTGACATCTGGCTGATAACCGTACAGAAAAACTCTCTTTTGATTCCGATAATTGTTTGAGGTTTTCGCATGGCTGATCATTCCACAACAATGAAACCGAAATAGAATCTGCGCAATAGCTGCAAATCTCGCCTTCTTTATTCACGTATTTTACATTTACGTCAGGTATGGAAATTGAAGTTGTCTGCGCATTGATTTCATAATACTCGACACGCACTCTATTATGCTCTTCCGTATCCCATGTTAATTTAGTGGCATGACGGAAAAGAAAACTATGAGTTTTATGTACCTTCTCTCTAAAATCATTTGTCGTGTTCATAAGTACAATTCATACTCCTAACGAAACAGATTAATCAGCCATCTTCGATACGATAGGGCGTCCGTTCAATTTATGATTTTTTACCCTCAATTGCTTCTACAACCTCAATGTCGGCCGGAAGCCAGTTGACCGAATGCAATTCTTTTGGGTGCAACCATTTGGCAGCTTCCGCTTCCTTCAGAACAAGCCTGCCGGAAGACACGACGCACCAAAAGCAGTCCATGGAGAGATGGAATGTTGGGTAATCGTATTCAACCGTGGTAATCCGATCCAACACCTCAACCTCAATGCATAGTTCCTCTCTAATCTCACGCTTTAAGGCTTCCTCAGGGCTCTCTCCGGCTTCAATTTTACCACCTGGGAACTCCCACATTCCTTTGAAGTCACCATACCCCCTTTGGGTTGCCAGTATCAATTCTTCTCCGCTTTCATTGACGGCTTTTATGACTGCCGCCACAACTCTTATGGTTTTCATTTAAGCTCCTCTAACATCGAATGATTATTCCTCTGATCGGCCCGCTTTATCCTATTCCCAGCTGATCAGTAACAGGAAGATACTTAGCCGGTATTGTTTCTTCTAATTCCCAAATAATACTCATAGGCTTGTTCCCGGTATGGCTCACATAATTCGCTTTGCCCAGAAGCGTGAACGGAACTGAACCGTTTATCCCGTCCTTTTGTTCTCTTACAAAGAGCAAAATGCTTTCACCTTCAGCGACATGATTAATATAGCGTTTACCTACGGTCGATGTATCGGAGGTTGAATTCTGAGACTGCCAATGAAACATCTTATCATTTATGGAGTAATCGTGATATGATGTCGTGGGCGAATAATAATTGTTCCCTTTATTCAGCGTCACAAACAGACACATCGTTTTTTTATTTGGAATTCGATACATACCTTCCGAAGATATGCTCCAACTATCCAAAGTGGCCAGCGCCTGTCGTCTGGTATAAGTGCAGTGCACCTTTAATGCAGATGAATACGGGAGGCTCATATCCTTGGCGATAAAATCTATCTTGTCACGAAGGAATAAGAACAATTCATATATCTCTTTCTTCATGCGGGGATTGTCGTCAAGATAGAACCATACACCTTGAATAACATGACCGTCGGAAACAGGCTTCTCCTTATCGTCAAATAACGAAGCATACATGATCTTCCAATATCCCACTTCTCGATCGCCAACATTCCAATGGATATGATCGGATTCCAGCTCTTGAATCATATAATTCAGGAATGCGATGTCATCTATCGAAGTAAATCTATAAATCTTTTTCCATGCATCCTCGTCACGGTTTTCTGGCAAATCAACAGCTATTCCAGCTTTCTCCAACGCCTCGCAAAAAGTCCATTTGAACCTTTGCGCATAAAATGCCTGTGGAGTCATGTCATAAGCATCGATGAAGTTCGCAAATGTAAGCGGTTTTCCCGTATCAAACTCGAATGACTGGAGTCTGTCAATAATACCCGCTTTTTCTGTAATGGCGTTTCTGATATTACTGAGAATAATCTCCCTGGCCTTGCGTTCCAGACTTACAAAACAACCTCTCGGCAAGTGAGGGAATCCAGCTTCCATCTCTCGCTTTACGCCTTGATTACTGGTCTGAAGCAAAGCCCTAAACTTCATCTCAAAATTATATTTCTTGTTCGCCTGACCCACATAATCAAGAACAGTCAAACAATCCTTACCATCAGCTAGTCGCAGTCCTCTTCCCAACTGCTGTAAAAAAATCGTCAGACTCTCCGTAGGGCGCAGGAAAAGCACCGTATTTATTTGCTTAATGTCTATTCCCTCGTTATACAGATCAACAACGCAAATCAGTTTAATGGTGCCGGATTCCAGCTTATTTCTGGCTGCCATTCTGTCCTTGTCTGAGGTCTGTCCGGAAAGGGATTCTGAAGGAATTCCTGCTTCGTTAAATTTCTCTGCCATGTACTTTGCATGTTCCACGGATACGCAAAAAGCCAATCCTTTAAGACGCTCAACATCGTCAATGTATTTATTCAAAGATTGAATGATCAATCTGGCTCGCTTATCCGCAATCTCTCGGCTATATACATAGACATTCAGCAATTCGGATTTTTCATATCCACCGCGAGTCCATTTCAATTCACTTAAATCCACGTCATCTGCTACGCCAAAGTATTGGAACGGGCAAAGCAGCTTTCTGTCAATGGCATCTGCCAGGGAAATGTCCGTAGCTATGCGATTATTAAAGTACTGCAAAATGTCAACACCATCCATACGGTAAGGCGTTGCCGTAAGCCCCAGAAGTATTTTAGGCTTAAAGTATTCAAGCACATTCTGATAAGTTTTAGCTGCAATATGATGACATTCATCAAACACAATATACTCGTAGAAATCGGGATTCAACACACCCATGAAATCTCTACTGTTGATCATGTCATTGGATATAAAAAGATGTTTGTACTGAGATGGTTCATATGATCCCACGTAAAGATCTGCGAATTCCGAATCTCCAAGTACTTCACGGAAGCATTCAATACTTTGTTCAAGAATCTCTCTTCTGTGCGCAATAAACAGAAGCGTTGGTCTATAACCTAGCCTCGTCACCTGATTCTTATAGTCAAACGCTGCAATGATCGTCTTTCCTGTTCCTGTAGCCGCAGATACCAAATTTTTCCACGAACCACGAATCTCGCGTTCCGCATTCAGTCTGTCTAAAATCGCCTGCTGATAAGGATATGGGCGCGCCTCAACATAATACGCCCTTTTGGGGCCATTGTATTTTCCTTTGCCCCGCTGGTGTTGTAACGCTTCTCGAAGCAACTCTGCCTTCGACGCATCGTAAGTTTCAAAATCGCCGGAATTCCAATACCCGTTATAGGAAGCCTCCACCTTATCAAATACATCTGGCGAATCTTGTTTCGTAAACTTTACATTCCATTCGCAGCCGCTAGTCATTGCAGGCTGTGTTAAGTTTGACGAACCGACATAAGCTGTTGAATACCCGGTATTTCTGTAGAACACATACACCTTTGCATGTAATCTAGTTCTTTCTCCGTCATAGGATATCTTTATTTCAGTATTCTTTAACTTAGACAGCTCTTCTATTGCCTTAAACTCCGTTGCTCCCATGTAAGAAGTTGTGATGATTCTTAGCGAATGACCCGCTTCCGTAAACTCCTGCAATTCTTTCATGATTAGGCGTACGCCGCTCCAACGAATAAAGGAAACCATCATGTCAATACGATCACAGGAACCGATTTCTTTATTAATCTCCGTATATAAATTGGGTTCTCTGTGCGCACCAGTAAATAGAGAGCTCATTGCAATTGACGTTTCTGGCCGAACTAGATTTCTAGCCGTTTTATTCGTTAGGCTTGTTAGCGGAACATCTTGTAAAATCGCCTTTAGTTGCTCTGCCTTTTCTGAGACAATGTCTTCGCCTGCGCCATCAGTGCATGAGTTCACCATACCAATGATTCTATTAACTAATTCAACTTGTTTAGCAACACCGTCCGTTTTTTCTTGAATTATCTCAAGACCAGCTTTAATAACCTTTTCCACATAGGAAGCCAGAATGACTGGTGCTTCATCGGCATCAATGCTTTCGGTATATTTACTCTCCACACCGATGTTACTAAGAGCCTCATCCATTTCAACTGAGAGTACTTGTTCGTAAAGACCGTTTTGAAGTTTTTTCATTCTCTATCCTCCATTAGTCTAGCGGAGCAAATCTTAAACATACGGTCAAGAAGGATTAAACCAATCATGAATATCCAAAGCACTCGGGCCATCTGACCGCTCTTCGTCTTCCTGAAAGTCTGCAAAGGTCTTTTTCAATATCTCCCTGGGAAGGAAAAAAGTAACGATGGCCATGAGCAGCGCTAAAATGCTCATGATCGCATAATTCAGTACACCCAGCGTAATGAATTTGTAAGCCCAAAGCAGTGACAACAAGAAGAGAATGACGCGAATAACTAAGGTCGCCCGCATCTTCGACTCTCGTAATTTCGCAAAACACAAATACGGGAACATCTCCCTAGGCTCGAATCTCATTACCATGAAATCTGTTAGTTCTGAGAGTTTAATGTTTTCGCCTTTGATCACATGCCAACCCTGAGGGCAAGCTTTTACGACCAACCTATACGGCTCATGTCCGACCCAGCTTACGGTTACGGTCTGCCTGTCCTTTTTCTCATCAAGCCCACTCACTTCGGCGCCTAGGTATGCAAGATCACAAAGATATATGTTTTTCGTAGAGTAATAAATCATGTAAAATTCCTCCTGACCTAAAGCGCTTAAGCCTTCCCCCACACTTCATACCCCTGTCTCTTCGCCGAGTCATATACGGGTCGCATGTTTTTCTGTAAGACATTGTAAAACTGCTCTTTGGTATTGCCTCTTACATACAGCTCCTGCCCTGCCCAGATGGAATGGAGGTTATCGCGGTAACACGCCTCAAACAATTTCCGGATGGGCTCTTTCTCATGGATCATGCGATATAGGAGATACTGATTGTCTGCGAAGCGAACGAAGAACGGATCCCACTTCGGGAGGCGGTTGCTCTTGGAGGAATTCAGCGACGAATCCATAGGCATCAGATTCCAGAGCTCGTCGTTCATGACAAAGGACCACGGAATGAAATGATCGACATCATATTCCTTGGGTTGCACGGGCTTGTCGGTAAAGACATCCCGGACTTCGCTGAAGGTTAGAATCCCTTCCCAGAGCTTTCTGACATGGCCGAGCTTGCGCATCTTTTCATCCATCGGCATCAGTTTGTAAACCAATCCTGGAACTTCCGGATTATTGTTCTGGAGCCACTTTACTTTTTCGTATTGGATCCAGCCGAGGATGGCAACGGCATTGTCCTGGATCATGATGATCCAAGGCTTTTGGAAGCGAATCTCCTTCTTCAGGCTGCTGCTTGTTCCAAGCGTATATGGCAAGAGTAATCTCTCTCTGTTGATCATTTCGATTCTCTCGACCAACTTTGTCCTAACTTCCCACTCTACGGTAATGTCTAGGTTATCGAAGAATCCAGCCAAAGCTCGATAAGGCACCATATATGTCAATTGGACCTTTGCGCTTCTGAGCGCCGTATTATGCTCTTTAATGGCGTTTTTGATCTCAACCTTAGAAGCATGCGCCTCAAGGTTACTAAGCTCCGTAAGGGTCAAAATAGCGCGTTCCAGACCATCTCTTACCTGCCCGTCCATCTGCATGCCGCTAAGGTGAATATGAAACTCTCGAACGGAATACCATGCATTGCAAATCATCTCGTCAATCACGGCATCAAACGTTGTTTCCGTCACGCCTTCCGTGATCAGCTTTACAATCGCCTCCAACCAATAAAACTTATAGCAATAAGAGGGATCCTTCATCATGCGCGCAAAGCCTTCAATGTCAAGGGAGTTATAGTATTCTCTGCTGATATTCAGTTGATTGTCCGTTTTTGCAGGATCAAATTCAGCCATTTTTCTTCACCTCTGCTAGGCCGCACGTCTGACGAAATCCATTGTTCCATAATGGTGATGTTGGAAAACGGTTCTATAAATTCTTCGAAGCTTTTCTCAGTAAAATTTGTGAAATACCGTTCGCCACGATACCCTTCAAATGTCCCATACTTAAAGGACATATATAGATATCCATCTGTTTTTACAGCGCGAATCATTCGTGGAATTACATCCATGAGTTCTTCTGTTCGAAGATGCAAAATGGATGCACAAGCCCAGATGCCATCATAGCTATCTGTCTCATCCAGTTCCGAGAAAAACATCCGCTTCGCAACAACACCCGTGAACTGATTCGCGATTTTGCACAGCTCTTCTGACCCGTCTGTCGCAACAACCTCAAATCCCTTCTCCGCAAAGTATTTTGCATCTCTTCCTGCGCCGCAGCCAAAGTCAAGGATTCTGGCTCCCAGAGGTAATTTTGTAAGGAACCTGTCCTGAACCTCATGGAAGTCCAAATCCGTAGTCGATTGTGCGAAATCCTTTGCGTGAGTGTTATAATAATCTATTGTTTTTTGATCTTTAATCGCACCGATCATAACCTGCTGCAACCCCATATTTTCAGTGTTTTCGTACACCATCACCATGATACGATTATACTTCAAAATGTTATAAATTACAATATATTGTTGGATAATTTGTCGATTTTTCTGACTATTCGTCATGGTGAAATACATCATGAATTCCTTTCATGAACCCAGAGAAAAAGAGAGGATTACTCATCCTCTCTTATATTATATAATGCCTACATTTTCTTCGGCATTCTCAGATATGTATTAGTTTCATATTTTTTTGCATAATTAGGTATAAGATCCAAATAGAAATCTTGCGGTATTCCAATTGCCCAAAGGGCTTCTTGTTCTCGTTGTTTTAACAAAATTAGTAGATCATTTTCAAAAAGCCCCAATCTTAATAAATTAAATTCAACACTGTTTTCAGAATTACGTTTTGACAATTGTACTTGCTTTTGAGTTCTTGTGCCAATTGTAACTACACCTTTAACACGAAGCATGTCTCTCGGATCCTCAATGTCAATATCCTCCCCTTTTAGCTGTTTAATATTATTTGGCGAAATATAAACCGTCCTAGTTTCGACTATTGAACTGCCTTTTTGTATCATTTCTTTGGGATCATAAAAAAACTCTATTGCTTCCCCCGTTATAGCTATATGTGTCTGATGACTCTTGTGATCACTTTTATTTCTTATCATAACATTGGCATTGGCCAAGCGAATCGAAATGATTTCTTTAAAAACCCGTTCTGAAATAAAATCTTTCACATAAATCTCATTATATCCCATGTCTATAAAATACTCTCGAATAATATTTAATATTGGATCATATGCAGCCATTAAGACCCTCCAATCTATTTTTTATCACCTCAGCAATAGTTTTGCTTAGTAAAGGCGGAACTGAATTACCAATTTGCATATATGTTTTCGTATACGATCCTCGAAAAAAATAATCGTCTGGAAAAGATTGAACCCGAGCTGCTTCCCTAGGTGTTAGGCCTCTTGCCTGATTCGGATGAATATACATATTACAATCATATTTCATGTGTGCCGTAATTGTTTTGCACGGTTTATCCATCTCAAGTTTAAAATATTTATCTTTAAAAATCCGTTCTCGACGTTTATATGGCATTATGTCACTTATTTTGGGATCAGTTGAATTATCTCCCGGTTCAAGTCTGCTAAAAATCTCGATATCACGATCATTATTATATCTGGCTTTATGATTAAACAAAATCGATGTGTCACCCATTCTATTAATGAATTTTACATAATCGCTCTCCAGCGCAACCTCCTTTTTAGCTATATTAAAACCAGACTTCGAATCTTCTATTTCCGTATTATTTTTTCTTCTTTTAGCATCTAACGGTCTTAGATCAGCAATAGCATCTTCCAAATTTGCAGAAGCCATTTTCGATGATTTTCCGAGTATTTCGCAAAAAATACTCTCATTATCTATTCCCAAACAATTCCCAATAACTATGACTCTCTCTCGATTCTGCGGAATTCCAAAATCTTTCGCATTTAAAAGCTTGGCCTTGACCCTGTACCCGATAGCAGAAAAATCAGCATCAATTTGATCCATGACACTAAGAATGCCTCTAACATTTTCCATTACTATAAACTTTGGATGTAATTTATTAATCACTGCCACATATGACTTATACAAATGATTTCTAGGGTCATCTATAAGTCGTTGTCTATTAGCCATACTAAATCCCTGACACGGCGGTCCTCCTGCGACCACATCAATATCACTAAATCTTCGATATTTTTCAACATTAGCCAAAATATCATTTATATCGCCAGCCACTATGTTATTAGTTGGTGTTTCAGGATGATTAAACCTATATGTATCAATACAACATTCTTGAATATCATTAGCCAAACTAAGCTTGAAACCAGCACTTTTAAACCCTAGTGAAAGGCCTCCCGCGCCGCAGAAAAAATCCGCATAAACAAATCCAGTCCTATGTATTTCTTTTTTTTGAATCTTTGCCCTAAATTTACCGCACCATTTTTTTACAGAACACAGACTGCATTTTTGTCTTAAACATAGTTCCGAAGTATAACCAGAAATGAACTTGTACTTTTCCGAAAGGCTATCAATATTTTGATTAATGTAATCAATTATTATTTTGCGATCTTCCTCATTTGAATCAAACGCTATATTTGATAAAAAATACTTGGCCGATGCATCATCAGCCTGCATCATATCCACATTCTTCAATACTTGCTCTATCTCTTCTAGATGCCTAATCATTATTAAAATCTACCTTTTCTCTAATACTTTTAGCTATTGCATACGCTACATCAACAGTAACTGCATTACCAAATTGTTTATATGCTTGGGCATCCGAAACATTAAACTTAAATGTGTCGGAAAACCCCTGTAATCTTGCGCACTCTCTTGGTGTTAATCTTCTTAGCCTTCCATTCTGCGTCACATAATTATCTTGACATGCACGATGCATCTTGGCCATTGTTGCCGTCAAAGGGCGTGCAATACTCAGATCTGTTTCCGATTTAGCAAAATAATTACCACTGCCATCAGACAAGATTGTCTTCTTGATTTTCTCGGACAAAAAATACTTTTCATCCACCTCTTGTTCAAGAATATCTTGAAGAGTTTTTTCAAGCGGTATAACGGACGGAAATTCATATTCTATCTCTTGATCGTGAAAACAGACTATAAATACTCTATTTCTAGTCTGTGGAACACCATAATCGGCACTATTTAATAGTTTTGCATAGACTTTATATCCGCGTTCATTTAACTCTCCTTTAATCCTAAGAAAGGTTTTCCCATTATCATGCGTCAATAGGTTTCTCACATTCTCCAAAACAATTACTTTGGGAGGACATCCGCGTTTTTTTTGATTATCTACAATCTCCATTACTCTAAAAAACAAAGTCCCCCGCGTGTCATTAAATCCTTTTTCTTGTCCCATCATGCTAAATGGCTGACATGGAAATCCACCTATAAGGACATCATGTTGAGGTATTTCATTTAAGTCCAAGCTATTAATATCAGCGCAAATAGCATGCGTTTTCATATTGAGATTGTAAGTTTGAACAGCATATTTATCATAATCATTCGCCCAAACAATCTCATAGCCTGCCTTCTCAAATCCAAGATCTAATCCACCACATCCCGAAAAAAGTGCCGCAACTCTCATATATCATTCTCCCGTAAATCCTTCATCAATAAGTTTTGAGGCAATATTAATTATTCTCTGACATTGCTTCTCAGATGGTATCCTACCATAATTCATTTTTGTGGCTGTCGTCAAGAAACTAACATCAATGTCCGACAACAACTTCTTTTCTTTGCCCCAACGTAATGCCTTTTCCCAGTATTCCGGCCCTTTCGATATCACTTCTGCTTGAACCTGTATTCCTGTTTCCAACAAGTGTTCCTTTTTCCCATCTGCTTTAGCTTTGCGTTGTTGATACTTGTCAATCAAATATTCAGAAACTGATTCGTCCAATACATAATCTTTTGCCTTTAGCAAAATCCAGCACTGCTCTTTTTTACACCATTCAGTTACATTTGTTATAGGTCGTTTACTGTCTGTTATATGATCAAAAATAAATCTTGTCAATTTAACAAACTCCCCCACCAATTCATCTGGTACTCTTTGTTTGTCCCAGATATATCGCATATTCAGTTCACATCCTGGAAATTGTTTCTTTATAAGAAAATGAAAATATGCTATTGCATATACGACTATATTAGCTTTGTATCCCTTCTCATACCAACTCTGTTTGGGAACAATCTTATCCACACAATCATACAAAATTGCAATTACAACAGTATTTCTATAATACAATTCATTGAACTGTGAATCGTCTTTGCTCCATTCCTCGACTATATATGTTGCAAATTTTGAAAAGTTTTTTTGCGCCCCCATATTGACAAAATATGGATATTCCCTCCATGTATTTTGAAATTTAGCGAAATCGGTTTTCGTAATTTTCTGATTCTTCGGGTTTTGCATCTGATACTTTCTTTTTTCAGCAGCTGTCATTTTGCTCTGTTCTTGATCATATTGTCCCCTTGATCGTTCGAAAAACCAATGAGTTTCATATTGAAGGCCATTAACTGCAGGAGCATATATTCTCCTGGAAATCTGTTGCATTCGAATATTAAATTCATGGTTCGAAAAGAAATCCGCATCACTAACTTTATTTTGACTGTTTGATCCTCTAGAGATTTTAGGAATTAAAACTTGCGCTTGATCATGGTCCGGAATGACCGTTAGTTTCATCTGAACATATATACCTGATAAATCTGCTTTATCCTTAAACCTTGTATTAGACAAAGAAGCCGTAGTTTGTCCACCATTAACAATCTGTAAATTATTAATGGCCATTATATATTTTACTCCATCCAGCTCGCTAATTTGAACACTAGTTGCCGTCGCAGATATTCCATTATTGTATGCAAAAAACATTCTCTTGGTTTCACCGTCAGCTTCAATAATTGTTTTTCTTATATTTTTATTGACCTTTCCCTTTACGGATAAAAAAGATCTAACATTTCCTTCTAACAAAGTACTGCCATATTTGTCATACAAATCAGCCAGTATTTCTCCTGGAATCACACAAAGCAAGCACTTAATATCATCATTGGACACATCACTTGCTTCTAAACACGGAAGCCCCTTGTTAGCTATTTCCATAAAATCTATCATCACAGGTTCATGGCCTTCACCTGTGCCCATTACTCGAAACAACCTTCGCATGTCCCATATGTTATATTCAATTGGCACACCATTTATCTCACTTGTTTCAATAGAAGATATCTTTTCACTCATTTCTTTATCCGTTAGAATAAAGAAACGAAATTTACGAATAGTGTGCTCAAGATTAACCAGTCTTTCTACAAGATCATATACTGGTGTGCTGATCTCTATAGAATTTCTAAAATTACCATTTAGGCATCCATCAACAAACGAGTATAGCTTATCAAAAAGCGTGACTGATTCCGTTCTGGTAATTATGTTTATAGTTTCACTGCCCTCAAAATCTGCAATAAATAACGACATTGAATAATCATAATCATCAAATGCGTATGCATCTACACGATATGATTTTCGACCATTTTTTCCAACAGAATAGCACTGTTCATAATCCGGAATAGTATTTAATTCCTGTAAATCTCGCAACACTGCTCCTACAAACATAGCTACTGTTCCTTCATTTTCAGCAGCAGCCATCATTTTAACATTTTCTAAATAGTCTTTCCTGTAGTCTGTTAATTCCATAGGTTTTCCTCATCAACTTTCCATCTGTCTAATCCAGGGATCGACAGCTCATATTTGACAGAAATAACTTCAGGTGGCACATCATTCGTAATTAATCTCGGAAAAGTATCATCCACGCAATAACAATTAAACTCACCAATCGAGAAGTAAAGTGTTTCATATGTTTTTTTCTTGATGTATCCAAGTGAAATTAGTTTTTCATCAAATTTCTGAGTCCATACCGGATTATCAATGATGCTCTGTCTAACTTCTTCAATCAAGTCCACAACAGAAATTGCACTTGCATCAGTCGCAACCGTTTCATCAATTCGAAAAATCAGAAGATCACCAGGCGAAGGATTCTCTAACTGATTTAAAGACGAGATTGTAACACCGTCTTTTCCAGTAGAAACGGCCTTTATTTCAAACCACTTCTCTGCAAAAATAAAATCCCTATCCGCTCCATCTGGTCCTGTCCATGCCGTCAATGCCGTTTCCCATCCATAATGTTCAGACGCTTTTTTTAAGAATACTAGCTCACCGATTAATCCCTTAATCACATTTACAGAAAGGTCATTATTATGGTTCGCAAACAGCCTCTGCCATGCCATAAATCTTCTAACAATACTAATCAGTCCTTCTTTTTCATTATTTGCATGTGCAGACACTTCTACCAACTCTAAGCAAAACCTCGAAAAAATATCTTCATTTTCTTTTTTTGTAAGAGCTATTTGAGTAGCCCAACGGCCATCTTTTCTTATATTCTTTTCAACCTCAAAAGAATCGCTAGATTTCAACTGAATTGGTTCGATTGTAGTAATTAAAACAAGTTCATTGTTTCCATTTCCATTAATACCAATGAAAAAATCCATGGGATGCTTTGGATCTAACCGTTGCAGCATTCCTTCTTGAGTCTTAAATGCTTTCCACTTTTCCATTAGATCGTTCGTGCTAATCTTCATCATCAGTATCCTCCTCAAAATTAAGCATGTCCCTCTCTCCAACTCGATTTAAGACATATTTAATTTTCTTGCTTTCACCATTGCCATCGCCCCCCGGGAATCCAATACCCAAACCAATAATAGGACAATCGTTTACCAGTTCTATGGACGCTGTATCGGAATCAAATTTACGCTTCGCCTTTCCATTCTCATCCTTAACCGATTTTATATCTTTATCAATTTGCATAATGTAGATTAGTAATACGGGGGCTCGTTTAGTCCTTAAATATGGTTTGTCAGGTATAGTTTGCGCTGAACCTTCCTTACGATAAGCATTCTCTATATCCTTTATCTCTTTCTCATTTAAGCCATATTTTGTTGCTCCCGGGACTCCTACTCTTGCCCGTTGACCTGAAATAAGTAAACAGCTGTCATCCCTACGTACAACTCTTTTCGAGTACCGAATCTCCAGTTCTCTTAGTTCCGGCGGAAAATACTCTGCTTCAAGCAATGAACCCGAACCGCCAATTACCGCTACCGTCCATTTGGGGAATTCGCTTAGTTGACGAATATACTCTGATAAATCCTTTGCGTTGAATGGTATGTGGCGCGGATGAGAAACAAAACCTTCGATGTACTTAGCAACAATGTCTTTCTCTACTCCAGTAAATACTGCCCTATTGTTATCGAAATTGTATTCTTTATTCCAATATTTACCTGCGGTCTTCAGCTGAAATAAAAAGGCAATTGTAGCTTGTAGATTTACCTTCAAACAGGTATCATAATTTGCAATTAACCTGGGGGTTTCTATCACTTCCGCCGCTAAGGAAATCCACTGTTCAACCGTTGTCGTCGCCCTCATCTTGCTTCTGGCCGTAACAAACAGTGCCGTTTTATTTTGCTGGACCTTTAGACCAAAATCTTTCGGTGTAAGACCAACTCGTTTCATTTCAAGAATTTCTTCTCTCAATTCTGCCGTTGCATCAGTTATATACTCATACCATGATATCGCTTCGGGTTCCATCCAAATCTTAAATAGTTTCTCATATCCGATTCTATATCCAAACCATCTACCCATCTGCATGAGTGTATCGTACATCTGTGAATTTCTATCAAAATAACTTACAATCAAACCTTCTAGTGTAAGTCCCCTAGATAAGCTATTTCCTCCTATTGCAATAACTCTCAAACCTGTTTCCTTGTATGGTTCATAATCCAGGCGTTCAACGCCCTTCTCTTTTGCCTTCTGATTAACAAGCCTTATTTCAATAGGCATCACTGCTTCGTACAAATATTGTAGGGCATCCTTAAAACCAATGCCACTGTTCTGCGATAAACCGTATTCTTCCCATGTTTTATATAATTCTTTTATAGTTTCATTTCTAATTGCGACATCATAATTCAATTTGCTATATGACTGTATTTTATTCTTTAATCCCTTAAGATAAATATTCACTAAATCAAATACTTCATTTTGAACATTAACATATTGACTTACATTTATAAGCATAGAACGATGTGACTTTGTTGATTGAGTCCTATCCATCACAGCATTTGCTAACAAAAAATATTTGATAGCATCTTTTAGACTAGACGGAAGGTATGGTACTTGATGATATGATTTATCCTTTGATCTAAATACATATCTACCATTCGCTTCATCAATTACCACATCATCTATTGTCTCCAGTGCGTCACCATAATCTGCGTTAGCACCAAATATTCTATTCGCTCCAATATAATTGGTCGGAGAAGATAACGCATATATAAAATCACTAGGAAACAGATTAAACTCGTCCGTCCCTCTGTCCAAGTCAGGGTCTATAAATATATTTGCAAATGGAGTCGCTGTTACTGCGACATAAGAAGAGCGGTTAAATAGTTTTAGAATTTCTACTATCGCATTATTAATTGCAGTGGGTTTTTTATCTTCGTTATTTGTATTAACGGAAGCATTATCAGCCTCATCATCTATCAGCAATAATGGAAGATCAATTTTCTCCCCAATTTTAGATGTATTCCGCGTACTTAACCATGTCGCTAGATTTTCTAAAACACTTTTATTTTTTTTAAGCACAAGAATAACAGGTTCCGGCATGCCAATGATATTAAAACCGAATGCTTGCAGTTTTGATGAATTGAAATCTGAAAGTATATTTGTAAATGGATATGCCGTTCTGTTGCTATCTACATTTCCAACTCCTATATATTTCTTTTCAGGGTTCTTTTGTAACACATTTCTACTATTAAGGCCAACAAACCCCGCATCTACTCTTTCTTGTGTTTGCCTCCTTAAACTCTCTATTGTCCCCGTCAGTAATACTATTAGCTTGTACCCTGCATCGGCAGCCTTATTGCATAATGCCAAATAGTTTGATGTTTTTCCCGATTGTATGTCTCCCAATACCAAACCTTTGCGTTTCCAAATTCCTTTCTCTTCTGGATTTCCACATAAATCTAGTATTTGATCGCTTACATCACCCAGTGTTTCAACCACATCCGCATTCCATCCTTGATCTGTTTCAAGGAACATTGAATACCTATTCCAATAATAAAAATCCATTTGTGCTTTTCGATTCGAAAGCCAGGGATGATATGTTGTTTCCCGAATCACATCGATTCCCAAATCAAGTCTGATTGATAAACTTGATTGCAGTTGTTTCTCAACAATTTTCATCTCTTCTTCAGTCATAGGTATTAATAAAGACACATTTTTTATTGCCTTGACAATATCTTCTTCAGTAATGCTTTTACTCTCGATAGATTCTTTAAGCATTGTTCTTGCTATGATTTCACAATTCTTTAAATCAGCCATTCTTTTTTACCTCTTTGTATACCATCTCAATATCCTTAATGTAATCAGAAAAGGGCTCCACAATCTCTAGATTTTTCATTGTCTCTTCAATATGACCATCTCTAATAGCATCCCTAATAATGGTCTTAGCCAAATATAGAACCTTTTGTTTTTCTTCATTCTTGCTATCACAAATTATCTTTGCATCTTGATTCAGGTCCATGTGAAGATTATTCAGTGGTAAATTATTTTGTACTGTGTCCAAATACCCTTTAAGTAATTTTCTTTCTTCCTCTTCCAAACGATCATACAAAGCTTCTAATGCCGGATGTTCTTGATTGACAATATATCTTATACCATCTCTGGTTTCCACCTTATTCCAAACATGAACGGTCGCACTGTTCGTCTCTCTTTTTTGTCTAAAAGTCCATGATCTTTTACTTCCACTAGTCATAGTACTAATTAATTGTTTTAATCTAGTTTTAACAATTTCTGGCGGATACGCAGTGGATTTCTTAATATCTAATGTCCATAAGTCATCAAGGGAATTGGGTATATCTACTTTTACCCTTGCTAGTTTAGTAAATTCATCTTTTCTTGTAAGACCAAACCATGTCCCCCAAGTAAGTAGTCTTTTGTTCCTGTATATATAAAAACCCTGTAATGACCGTAATCCTTCCTTTCCTCCGTATAAATCAAGTTCTGCCTTACTCATATTTGAAGGATGTGGTAGAACATATGGTGTAACTATAACTTTGCCCTTTCTTCCTGGTAAATCAATTTTCTCATCATCCATTACTACTGTACTTTTAGTGACAAAAAACGGATCAAACGGTGCAAGTTTTACACCATTAATCATTATAGATAAACGCTTTACCCCATCACCCGAAAGATATCTGTGAAAAACTAATTCGAGATGCTGCTTGACAGCTATCATTCTATCTTCTAACGCTTTTTCTAATGTTAAGCTTCCTGTTTTGATTTTATCTAAATCTTGCCACAAAACCAATGTCCCTTGTATTGCATTGAATAATCGCTCGCTTTCTGGAAGCGCTTCTATTTCATCAATATCCAGTTGTTCAAGGCTCCATGATTCTGTCGCGATTATATGATTTAGATCCCATCGACGTCCTTGAATCTCTTCTCCTTGTTTTGAAATTACAGAAAGACATCTACATTGAGACAATGAAGCCATTTTCATACCAAGTCCATATCTGCCCAAATCACCAGCTTCCCTCTCATCTATTGGACTACTGCTGCCATAACGCATCGCCTCCGTAATTGCCTGCTCATTCATGCCTTTTCCATTATCCAGAAAAGCAATATACGGTTTTGGCATCGTATTATAAAAAATCTGTATTTCTTTAGCTCCGGCAGCTATGCTGTTGTCTAAAATGTCTGCAATTGCCGATTCTGTTGAGTATCCAATGGCTCTGGTGGATTCCATAAGTATTGGAGCATACGGCGGACAATCTATATCTGGTTTTTTCATCTTTATCCTCTCCTAATATACTTTTTGGGGTTTTTACGCATTTCAAAAAGCAAATCATAATCCTCTACAATTATTTTATTATGCTCTCCTTGAAAATTAGCAATTGCCCCGCTGGTTAGCAAGCCCTCAAGTATAACATCAAGATTACTAATAAAACTTAGCTGTTTTTTTAGCTCGCTTACTGGTACGCATACTTTTTCTTTGTCGAGCTTGATAATAGTATCTAAAACTTTGCAAAAATCTTCTATGCCAATTTCAAATCGATCATCAGTAAGTGAGGAAACCCAGTCATCAAAATACTTACGCATGTATTCAAACCATTCCTTACAGGCACAGTACTTTTTATTATTTATTACATACTCTGTTTTCCAATATCTAACATAACCGTTTATGTCAAGTAACTGGGCATTCTTATCAAATCCTTCTTTTAGTTCAATTAAAAAAGCACATTTCAGATGCAATACATTTTTACTCCAAATAGGATCAGTCAACCTTGAAATATCATATATTGATAATCTGTTATGTTTAATTAGTTCATTTAATGTATTCTGTACATGCTCTCCAATTTTATAAACATCTTTCTTAATACTTACTTGATTAATTCCTGCATGCGTTTTAATTTCACGGATAGGTTCGTTTCCAGCCTTTTTGTTAATAGCATCTATAATAACATCACATTGCTCCCAAATTGTTTGCGCCAATATAGGATCATTAAGATTTGCTGTTAGGTTCTGCATTCCTTTAGCCATCTCTAGAATTCTTTTCGTTTCACTATCTGCGTCAATTTTTTTGGTGGGCACATTATCAAAACGTGATAAATAGCGTTTCAGCACCTCCGAAGGCCGCTTTTTATAATGCTTCTCAATAATAGCAGCGCAATCGCATTTCAATGATATATAATTTCCATGCCATTCATTCCATATAACAACATCATTTTTCCCTACATTATCCATCGCTAACTTTAAGAATCTTTCATCCAATGATTTAAAATTCGCCAATTTAAGCCTAATGGAGGACGGAGATCTAAACCTTGAGTCCATTATTGTTTGATCGTATATATCAAGTCCTTTTAACAATTCACTCAACGCCACAATCTCCCATGTGGAATCCGACACCCGAGTATGCCATGAAAAATCTCTATCTAAATATAATTCTAACGCTAGTTTTAATTCTTCATGTGACCAATTGGGACTCTTCATATGGCATCGTCTCCTTTTCGTTCTTTATACTATTATCATTTGTTACTAATCCTTGTCCAAAATCACCCTATGTATTGAATTACCCTTGTGTGATTTGCAATTTCATATAAAAACCTGTCACAACTCCATATTTTCAATGCTTTTGTACACCATCACCATGATACGATTATACTTCAAAATGTTATAAATTACAATATATTGTTGGATAATTTGTCGATTTTTCTGACTATTTGTCGGAATTATATAGAGCATGAGTAAATGCATTTTGAAAAGTGCAAAAATAAGAGGATTTGAACCCTCTCCTTGCTTGCTGGATAGCCCTGACCCCAATTCCCCCGCGACCTCACTTTCATTCAGCGTTACGCATCACCCAATGTAACGCTCAACTCTATTACTCCAAAAACAAAAAGACCACTTTCTACATTTCATAGAAAGTGGTCAAAATGATTTTTGGGGCTCTGAAACCCTTGATTTTATTGGGTTTATTTCTTAATGCTGCGCATTGTCGGGATTATAAATGTCATTCCATCATCTTCCATTGAGACCCTTTGACCTGCGGTTTCGCGCCTTTTCTGTCTCTTTATGATGGTTCGACTTTCTTTGTTGTGAAAAGGAATTCGTTGTCAAATTGTTGTCTTTATGGAATTCTTGTTGTCACGCCGGCAGCTGTTCTTTCTCAAAAGACGCTATCCAATTTTGACGCCAATTCGTTAAACGATTCCTGCTTTTTCTTCTCAGTTGCGTCCGCATAGGTGTTCATGGTGGTTTCAATTCCTGCATGCCCCATAACGGACTGAATAACCTTGAGATTCGTTTCCGTCTCACAAAGCCTTGTCGCGAATGTATGCCTTAGATGATGACAGGAAAACTCGGGCAAAATAATCGGCTCACGCTTCTCCTTCTTGGAATTCAGCACTTCCTCTGCATTGTAATTCTTTCTGATTCTGCGGATAGTGTCATTAACGGTCTGCGGATTCGGAACATTTCCAAACCGATTGCAGAAGACAAACCCTGACATGCCGTCAATAACCTGCTTGTTGCCGCCATTAACTGCCTGTTCTTCCCTTGTAAAGGGAACCCAAAACATGTTTAATGGTAAGTACAAGGTATGCTTCATTTCCTTCAGTTCCTGTCTCCCCGGTGAATGCTGTAATGGGAGAAACCAGGTTTTCCATCAGCATCGTAGCGGAAAGTAGAATGGACATTGCTTTCATCTGCCTGTAATCGCGCTCCTCCTTTCCGGCAGAAGGGCAAAAGAAAAGGACCGCTGCGCTTAGCGATCCTCAATTCCTGTCTGCCCCGTCTATTCAGTTTTCGACAATATCATTATACCCATAAAATTGTGCAATGGTGTATCCACTTGCCGATTATCAGGCCTGTTTTTTCATTTTTTTGCGTAATCATGTATCCGCTGTGTATCGCGAATGTATTCTGATGTATCCAGAATGTATCGGTAATGTATTCATGACTAACCCCTTAGGCTCACTCCTTCATCAGTCCTGCTTTCCTCATGTAATTCAGCAGGATACCCGGATACTCTTTTTCATGTGTAAACATATAAGTACAGTGACCATAGCCTTTGCGTACAGTGATGGCAGCATTCGGATAAAAACGCCTGATATCCTTCCGGCATAGGATATGGCTGTCCCGGCTCCCAAACTCAAAGAACAGTCCCTTCTGAGCTTCCTCATCCAGCGGACAATGCTCAAAATCAAAGCTGTTGCAGGTATTTACCATGTTCTTTAAGCTAACATTGTCCGTGTGTTTCATCGCGTCAACCAGCCTGACGGTCAAAGAAGCATCTGATTTTGGAACAGCATCATACATCTTTTCAAGTTTTTCCGGATGATCCCGCATCCCTTTCAACATCAGATAAAAGACCCTTCCGGCTCCGGGGACTCTCGTAAGCGATGCCCCTTCCATTACCGAACATTTTACACGGATATGCCGTCTTCCGGCAGTGAGATACATGGCCACCACCCCACCCAGGGAAGAGGAAAACATCAGATCTATCTCAGGTATTCCGTTTGCGATCAGCCAGTCTTCCATCTTCTCTGCTTCATTCTTCGCCGACAGAAATCTTCCCCTGTCTCTTCCATGACCCGTAAGGTCAGGGGCGATAATGTGATAATCATCCTGAAATCCTTTCACAAACGGAAGCATCATCTCGTGGCACATCCACATACCATGGATCAACAAGATATGCGGCAGGCTGCGATCTCCATATTCGTGAATGATCATGGCTGTACTCCCTTCAAAGCATCTGGTCTATTTTCATTGTTTCGTACTTCAAGTTCTATCCCCCATCTCTGGTTTCTCACGGTGCCATCCGCTCCTCTTTCTTCTTCGTCTCATAAACCCGTAGCCCTGTGGTAAGTCAGAAATGGATCCCTAGTTTCAGTCAAATCCGTGTTCTACACCACGTTCCGTAACGATGCACGAAGCATTTTTCCACTCTTACATGAGGCTTCAAGAGACCTCACTTTTCGGCTCAGAAAACGCGACTTTTTGCGTCTATCTGCCGTTGTCCATACTTGTCCGTAGTGTGACGAAGCGTAACAAGGAATGACAAGGAGCGACGAAATTATAGCGATTTTAACGTCGTGATTACAAATAGCATGTTTGAAAATACGCGATCGGCGCAACATTTGTTGGTCTTGATGGTCAGGCGTCTAAAAAGATCAAAGTCATCGCATTGCGTGGTGATTTTTAAGATCGTCTTCTTTAGGATGGGGTCTTCGAATTCTATGACGTCAGTTATGTCATACGTAATGTTTCCCAGTTCTTTCAAGGCCTTGCCTTATATAAACAAATCATCTAATGTCAAGACTCTTGTAATATGTTCCGTATTGGCTTTTCCGGCTATATCTTCAGCTGATATAACCACAATTTTAAGTGCCTTATCAGTTTTAGTTTCTTTACGATAAATATCTCTCTTTTTTAATAAATTTTTCTCATATTCCGGGCTGACAGAAAATGCAGTATCAGTATATTTTTCTTCACAGAGGTTTATTATCCCGTCATCCCGTTCTATGCACAAGTCTATCTGAGCTTCATTTTTTTCACTGACCCATGCATACTCGTTAGTTTGTACTCCCGATATACCCAAAGCATTGATTTGTTATAATCTTTTTCTGCACCAGTTTACAACCTCTCGCCGGAAAACACTGTTTTATTCTGTTCTTATCTTTACTCTTTTTCCTGAGAATGCTATCCCGAATTTTATGATCTGAGTTACACCCTCCTCACGCATTTCAGTATCATAGCCTTTGTCGTTTATCTGATCAAGAGCTTCTGCAGATAAGGCATCCA
>JAEEGL012692606.1_pt1 | contig 39725 bp, 40 predicted proteins | sample 9134231 | NCBI WGS metagenome assembly JAEEGL01 (sample SAMN16246548, study PRJNA631951) | gut metagenome | biome: gut microbiome; feature: rumen; material: fiber-attached | host: Bos | place: Iran: Karaj | collected 2018-10
GATGATATTTTGTTTGGGGAAAACTGGAACAACACCGACATTGACCTGAAAACTCGGAGCATCATCACGGTGGTCGCTCTGATGTCGCAGGGCGTGACAAGCGACGCGCTGAAATTCCACCTGATGAATGCGAAAAATCACGGCGTTTCGCAGAAGGAGATCGCAGCAGTCATCACGCACACAGCCTTTTATGCAGGCTGGCCGCACGCCTGGGCAGTGTTTAACCTTGCAAAAGAAGTATGGAATGACAAATCTCCCGAACTGACCGATAAGGACAGGTATCAGAACGAGATTTTCTTCCCGATAGGCGAACCTAATCCATATGGCGATTATTTCGTTGGAAACAGCTATCTTGCTCAGGTATCAAAGGAACAGCTCTCTGTTTTCAATGTGACCTTTGAGCCTGCCTGCCGCAACAACTGGCATATCCACCACGCAAAAAGCGGCGGCGGTCAGATGCTGATATGTGTCGGCGGTCGTGGATACTATCAGGAATGGGGCAAGGAAGCAAGAGAGCTTCACCCAGGCAACATTGTGAATATCCCTGCGAATGTTAAGCACTGGCACGGTGCTGCACCCGATTCGTGGTTCTCACATCTTGCTATCGAGATCGAGGGTGAGGACAGCAGCACGGAATGGTGTGAGCCTGTTTCTGATGATGATTACAACAAACTGAAATAAACGGAGGTAACGCTATGCAGACCTATATCACATTGAATGACGGCACGAAGATCCCGCAGTTCGGACTTGGCGTATATATGGTGCCGGAGGGCGAACAGACCTACAATGCCGTGATCAATGCGCTGAAAATGGGTGTACGTCACATCGACACGGCTCACGCTTATCAGAACGAGAGAAGTGTCGGCAGGGCTGTGAAGGACAGCGGTATTCCGAGAGAGGACGTGTGGATCACCACAAAGCTGTGGCCGCACGAATACGGCGAAGGCAAGACTACAGATGCGATTGACAAGATGCTTGCAAGGCTCGATACCGACTACATTGATCTGCTCCTGCTTCATCAGCAGTTCGGTGATTATCTCAGTGCGTGGAAGGATATGGAGAAGGCTGTTAAGGCAGGCAAGGTAAAGTCTATCGGTATCAGCAACTTTGAGAGTGAACGCCTTGAAGAGATATGCGAAGCCGCATCGATCAAGCCGTCCGTATTGCAGGTGGAATGTCACCCGTACTATCAGCAAAATGCGTTGAAAGAGCGTATCGCAAAGTACGGCACAGTCATTGAGAGCTGGTATCCGATCGGTCACGGCGATAAAATTCTAATCGGTGAAGCGGTATTCACAAGACTTGCGGAGAAATATGGCAAGAGCAATGTGCAGATCATTCTCCGCTGGCATATTCAGGAGGGCAATATCGTATTCCCGAAAACAACGAATCCCGATCACATGAGGGACAATTTTGACATTTTCGACTTTGAGCTGACAGCTGAAGAAATGGGCGAGATCAGAGCACTCGACTGCGGAAAGCGGTTCTTCAATATGTCGCTTGAACAACAGGAAGGACAGCTCGGAGCCTGGCATCCTGCGGACTGATGTACAGTTTATAAGTTACGAAAAGGATTCAGAGGGGGGTGAAGCCTGCGGAGATCGTGATAATTATCGGAACATAATAACTTTGAACCCAGTGGATTCAAGTTTTCATATGCCTGACGGCTCGGAGAATGCTCTCTGAGCCGTCTTTTGTATCATATGGTTGCTGTGTGCAATAAGGCATACAGAGCGTTCTGGAGGCTTTCCCGCTCGTTTGAGCACGTTCTGTATAACGTGTTAAAACAGCATTCCTGCATCACCAGTAATAGCAGCCTGTTTGCCGCCTGAGATGTGAACTTCCTGCACAACAATTTCTGCGGAATGATCGGGGGCATTCCTGAGCGTCCCTACCATAGTAATGAGATCTCCTGCCGAGGAGATGTATTCCAAGCTCCTGAAATCCGGTTTTGACAGAACCTATGAGGGCTTTGTGTGCCGTGATGCATACGGTAAGTTGATCACGCCGAACTTCGTCAGCGATCATTTCAAGAACATGGTCAGGAAATATGGTCTCAGGAAACTGCGGTTCCATGATCTGCGACACAGTTGTGCCAGTCTTTTGCTTGCAAACGGAGAGTCCATGAAAGCCATCCAGGATTGGCTCGGACACTCGACATTTAACGTAACTGCGAATTTTACAGTCATCTCGATTACTCGTCAAGGATTTTCTCGGCAGAAACCATTGCAAGAGTCCTCGGCGATGATGACGATGAAAATGAAGAAAACGAAAAAATCGCAGGCTCTGTGTAAGAACCTGCGACCGTGAAACAATCGGAAATACGCTCAAATAGGAGCAAAAAAGCGATAACTCCCACACATCGCTGTATGGGAGTTATTACGGAAGTCGGCACTGCCGACTGGTGCCGGCGGCGGGGGTCGAACCCGCACGGTATCGCTACCAACGGATTTTGAGTCCGTCACGTCTGCCAATTCCATCACGCCGGCGTACATATCAGTATACCACATTTTCTTCCGGTTGTCAACCCTCTATCAGCCGCGCAGTGCACCGCTATCAGCCGCGCAGTGCACCGCGGCAATCCCCTTTTCCGTTCTGCGGCAATTTCCTTTTTCCGTTCCCCATTGCATTTTCCGGCAGAATGTGGTATAATAAGAGTGTATTTTGCTGAGAAAGGCGGTTTTACCCATGAAAAACACCGAAAAATCAATGGAACAGCTCGTTGCGCTCTGTCAGGGCAGAGGCTTTGTCTATGCAGGCTCCGAGATCTACGGCGGTCTGGCAAACACTTGGGACTACGGGCCTCTGGGCGTCGAGCTCAAAAACAACATCAAGAAGGCTTGGTGGCACTTCTTCGTGCAGGCGAATCCCCACAATGTCGGGCTTGACAGCGCGATCCTCATGAACCCGCAGACTTGGGTCGCCTCCGGTCACATCGGCGGCTTCTCCGACCCGCTCATGGACTGCAAGGAGTGCAAGACCCGTCACCGCGCCGACAACCTCATCGAGGACTTCGACGGCACCAATGTCGCGGGCTGGTCGAATGAGCAGATGCTGAGCTACATCCGCGAAAAGGGCATCACCTGCCCGAACTGCGGCAAGGCGAATTTCACCGATATCCGCCAGTTCAACCTGATGTTCAAGACCTTCCAGGGCGTCACCGAGGACTCCAAGTCGGAGCTCTATCTCCGCCCGGAGACCGCACAGGGCATCTTCGTCAACTTCCAGAACATCCAGCGCACCACCAGAAGAAAGGTGCCGTTCGGCGTCGGTCAGATCGGCAAATCCTTCCGCAATGAGATCACCCCGGGCAACTTCATCTTCCGCGTCCGCGAGTTTGAGCAGATGGAGCTCGAATTCTTCTGCAAGCCCGGCACCGACCTCGAGTGGTTCCAGTATTGGCGCAGCTACTGCAAGGACTTCCTCATCAAAATCGGTCTGAAGGAGGAGAACCTCCGCCTGCGCGACCACTCCCCCGAGGAGCTCTGCTTCTACTCCAAGGCGACCACCGACTTTGAGTATCTGTTCCCGTTCGGCTGGGGCGAGCTCTGGGGCGTTGCCGACCGCACCGACTACGACCTGACGCAGCACAGCAAGGTCTCCGGCAAGACGCTCGACTACTTCGACCCCGAGACCAACGAGAAGTATATCCCCTATGTCATCGAGCCGTCGCTGGGCGTGGAGCGTCTCTTCCTCTCCGTGCTGACCGAGGCATACGACGAGGAGTCGCTCGGCACCGATGCCAAGGGCAAGGAGGATGTCCGCACCGTTCTGCGCCTGCACCCGATGCTCGCGCCGTTCAAGTGCGCCGTGCTGCCGCTCTCGAAGAAGCTCTCCGAGCAGGCATTCAAGGTCTACGAGACCCTCTCGCAGCACTTCATGGTCGATTTCGACGACACCGGCTCGATCGGCAAGCGCTATCGCCGCGAGGATGAAATCGGCACGCCGTTCTGCATCACCTACGATTTCGACACCGACGAGAAGGATCAGTGCGTGACCGTGCGCGACCGCGACTCGATGGAGCAGGTGCGCATCCCGATCACCGAGCTCGTCTCCTACCTCACCGAGAAGCTGCACTACTGATCGGAAGTGAGAAATGAGAAGTGAGAAGTGAGGAGTTGTTCCGGCACCTCCGTTCGCGTTGTGAATCCCTCCTACCTCCTACCTTCTCCCTCCTACCTTCCTCGGGAATTCTGATTTCATGCAGACATTTGTTTCTGAAACGAAAAACAGCCCCCGATATCCGTTTGTTGGCGGATACCGGGGGTGTTTTTGTCAGTCGTCGATGCCGGAGACACTCGGAACAAAGTCGTTTGCAACACCGCCGAATATCTCAAAGAGCTGCGGAAACAGCAGCGAAAGAATGCCGATGAAGATACCGACGATGCCGAGCACCAGCCCGACTTTCGCGAATTTCGCGCCGCCGTAGTCTGCGGCAAGGATCTCGCGGATGCCGAGCACGACCGCGATCACGCCGAGCAGGATCGACGCTGCCGGCACACAGCACATGACAAGAGAAGCGATTCCGAGTGCAAGCACCGCGATCTCGAGACGCCTGATCGGAGTACCGGACTCGCGGAAGCTGTCTGCGGGGTCGACGAATTTCAGCTGGTCGGGCGGAAGCTGATCCTCCGGCTTCGGATGCTTGGTCTCGCCCCACATCCCGTGTGAATTGCCGCTCATATCAGATTGCCTTGCCGAGGAATGCCGCGCCGATGATGCCCGCATCGTTGCCGAGCTCCGCGATCACGATCTTCGTATTCTTCTCGGAATTGCGCGTGTAGACCTCCTGCTCGACGAGCGCTCTGACGGGCAGGAGCAGTGCGTCGCCCTCATTGCAGACGCCGCCGCCGATGCAGAGCACATCGGGCTGGAAGATGTTGATCGTGTTGGTGATGCCCGCCGCGAGCGCCTTGATGTAGAAATCGACGACATCCTTTGCGGCGGCATCGCCCTGCCGCATGCAGTCAAACGCGGTGCGCGCGGAGACCTTGCCGTGCTCGGCAGCCATCTTGTGCATCGCGCTCTCGGGGTGTGCCTGCATTGCCTCGTTGGTCATGCGGATGAGCCCCGTCGCGGAGGAATAGACCTCAAAGCAGCCGCGTCTGCCGCAGGTGCAGAGCGGACCGTCCATGTTCAGCACGGTGTGACCGAGCTCCGCGCCCGCGAAGTTCGAGCCTGAATAGATTTTGCCGTCGATGATGATGCCGCCGCCGACACCGGTGCCGAGCGTGATGCAGACTGCGTTGACCGCGCCCTTTGCGGCGCCCGCGACAAATTCGCCGTAGGCTGCCGCGTTGGCGTCGTTCTCGACAAAAGCCGGACGCCCGGTCGCCTCGGAGATCCATTTGACCATCGGGACATTGTGGAAATCGAGATTATTGGAATATTCAATGATGCCGGTCGCGGAATTCGCGATGCCGGGCGTGCCGATGCCGATCCACTCGACCTGCTCTGGGGTGAGCCCCTGCTGCTTGATGACGTCGAGCGCACAGGCAGCCATGTCCGCCGCGATCTCCTCTGCGGGGCGCGGGCGGTTGGTCTTGCGGGAGACCTTGCCGAGAATATTGTACTGCTCGTCCACCAGTCCGGCGACGATGTTGGTACCGCCGAGGTCAATGCCTACATAGTATTTCATGTTTTCCTCCATATTTCGCACCGTTTCAGTGCGTTGATGACTGTTTTGTCCGTTCAGAAGCCGCAGTCCGCAAGGAACTGCGCGTCAAAGCATTCTGCGCCGTTGACCCGCACCGCACGGACCGCGGTTTCCGGGTCAAACTCCAAATCTGCAATCAGCACCGGGATTCTTCTGCCGAAGCGCTGCTCCGTAAACTGTGCCGCGTGCAGCTCTATGACGGCAGCCGCCGCCAGATCGTAAATGCGCGTGATCATTTCGTCGCCGTCGTGATCCTCGTCAAAGTCCTGCGCCAGCCGCCATGCCGCAAAGGGCGCATCCGGCAGCTTGCGGAAGCAGTCGTCCGTCCAGTTGATCTGATTCCACACTTCACTGCCGTACCGCGCCCGGTTCTGAGCTGCGGTCTGCGCCGTGTTGTAGGAGAGCCAGACCGTATAGCACACGCTGTCGTCTTTGCCGAAGGTCGCCTCATAGCCGATGCCGAGCATGCAGACGTCCTGCGCCGGAATCTCGGAGACAGACTGCACGATCCAGTCCTTCAGTGCCGCAAGAAACGCACGGTCAGCGTCATTCTCTGGCTGCGGCTGATAGGCTGCGGCTTCCGCTTCAAGGTCGAAACCGGCAGCTGCCGCTTCGCGTTCCGGACATTCTCCCGTGCCGGATACCCGAAGCCCCTGCAGATCACCGGGGGTGATGCCCGCCTGCTCCATCATGCTGCTCAGATGCTGCAGCGATGCCTGCATCTGCGGGTCCTGCATCAGTGCCTTGACCTTCTCCGGCGTAAGCCCGAGCGGTCCGCAGATCTGCTGTAAATCGTTCAGATCCATTCCGCAGTTCCTCAGTGCCTGGGCAGCGTCCGCGTCATGAGGAAGGTGCAGCCGCTGCTGCGGACGGTATATGCACCGAAATTCGCGGGCATGAAGACAGAATCACCGCGGGAGAGCGGCATGACAACGCCGTCGTCATAGATCAGCGCAGCCTCGCCGTCGGTGACGAGAATATGCGTATACGACACGCCCTCGGAGGCGGGGAAGTTCACCTGCTCGTCCACCTGATATTCCCACGAGGTGAAGTAGGGGCAGTCCGCAATGACGACCGATGCATAGCCGCTCTGCTGGATCGGCGGACGCTTCATGCGCGGGGGAGCCGCCCATGTTTTCGTCACGTCGACCGCCTTGTCGATGTGCAGCGCTCTGGGCTTGCCGTCCGTGCCGACGCGGTTGTAGTCGAAGACGCGGTAGGTGATGTTGGAATTCTGCTGGATCTCGGCGATCAGCATGCCCGCGCCGATCGCGTGGAGCGTGCCCGCCTCGATGAAGAACACATCGCCCTTGTGCACCGGCACGAGCCGCACGACGTCGAGCAGCGTGCCCTTTGTGATATGCGCGCGGAACTCCTCCTTCGTCAGCTCGCGGTTGAGCCCGTAGGCGATGGCAGCGCCCTCCTCACAGTCGACGACATACCAGCACTCGGTCTTGCCGTTCTCGCCGTTCTCGTTCTCGCGCGCGTAGCGGTCGTCGGGGTGCACCTGAATGCTCAGGTCCTGTGCCGCGTCGATCAGCTTGACGAGCACGGGGAAGGTCGAGAAGCTCGCGGCGCCCTCGCCGACGCGCGCAGACCAGTCCTGCTCGAGATATTCCTTGAGCGTCAGCCCCTTGTTGACGCTGTTGACGATGACAGCAAGTCCGGCGGGGTGGCAGGAGAGCTCCCAACTCTCGGCGACGCGCTCGAAATCGCAGTCCTTGCCGAATTCGTCGCGCAGACGTGTGCCGCCCCAGATATAATCCTGAAATGCGGGCTTTAATTTCAACGGTTCCATACGGATAACCTCCCTCTGTATAAAATGCGAAGTGAGAAACGCGAGGTGAGAAATGCGGAATGCGCTGCACTGCGAAGGGAATCATCATTCCGCATTCAGAATTATGCGTCCGGCAGCTCCTGAATGACCGCATAGAGCTGCTGCGCGGTCTCCATATTCACGCCGGCGGTCTTTGCGAGCTGCTCCGGGGTCGCCCCCCTGAGCTGCGCGCGGGTCTTATAGGTCAGCAGGAGCTTCTGTGCTTTCTTCTCGCCGATGCCCGGCACAGAGGTCAGCGTCAGCGAATAGCTCTGCTTTTTGTGCTTCGTTTTCATATAGGTGATCGCATAGCGGTGCACCTCGTCCTGAATGCGCGTCAGCAGGTGGAATGCCGCCTGCTTTTCTCTGACGGCGATCTCGCCGCCGTTGGTCGCAATGGCTCTGGTGCGGTGCTTTTCGTCCTTCACCATGCCGAAGAGTGCGATCGGCAGCCCCGACGCCGCAATGATCGGTGCGATCGCGCCGACATGTGTTTTGCCGCCGTCGAGCAGAATCAGGTCGGGCAGCACGCCGAAATCGTTCTTCGGATTTCCGTCCTCGCCGAGATCGTCCTTGCACCTGAAATATTCGTCCAGGCGCCTGCGGATGACCTCCTGCATCGAGGCGTAGTCGTCCTGCCCGTGGCTCTCCTTGATCGAGAAGCGGCGGTAGGCTTTTTTGAGCGGGCGTCCGTTCTCAAAGACGACCATGCCCGCGACCATCGCCGCGGAGGAGAGATTCGAGATATCGTAGGATTCAATGCGCACGGGGGGCTTTTCCAGCCCGAGCACGCGGGCGAGCTCCTCGAGCGCCTGCACCTCCTTGCCGGTGCGTCCGGCAGAGATCGAGAGCTTTTCGGCGGCGTTTTCGCGCGCCCGCTCGACCAGCCGGTGCCTTGTGCCGCGCTGCGGCTGCCCGATCGTGACATTGCGCCCGGCACGCTCAGTCAGCAGTGCGGTCAGGAGCTCGGGCTCTGCGGGCATCGTCTCCAGCAGAATGACTTTGGGCAGGTCCTCGCCGCTTTTTCCGCTGTAATACTGCGTGAGGAAGTCGTCGAGCGGCTGCTCGGAGAGCGCGTCTGCGGAGACGGAAAAGCTGCTCTGATCGCAGAGCCGTCCGCCGCGGTAGATCAGCACGGAAAAGACCGTTGTGCCGTTGTGCTCCGCGGTGCCGATCACGTCGGTGTCGGTGCGCACGGCGTCCATGATGTCCTGCTTTTCGCCCGCCTTGCGGATCGCCTGAATGCGGTCGCGGAGCCTTGCCGCCTCCTCGAAGTCGAGGCGCTCGGCGGCATCACGCATCCGCTGCTCCAGCTCGGAGACCGTGCGGTCGCCGCCGTTTCTGACAAAGCGCACCGCATCGGCAATGATCTCCGCATATTTGTCCTCGGGGATATCCCCGCGGCAGACGCCCATGCACTGCCCGATGTGGTAATTCAGGCAGGGGCGCTGCTTGCGGAAGCTTTCGGGGAATGCTTTTTTGCAGGTCGGCAGCCGGAAGATGCGGTTGACCGCCGTGACGGTCTGCCGCGCGGTGAATCCGCTCATATAGGGTCCGAGATAGGTGCCGCCGTCCTCGGTGATATGCAGCTCCGCCGTGATCTTTGCATATGGCGGGGCAGAGATTTTGATATAGTGATAGCCCTTGTCGTCCTTGAGCAGAATGTTGTAGGGCGGCTTGTGCTGCTTGATCAGCGAGCACTCGAGGATCAGCGCCTCGTATTCCGAGCCCGTGACGATGAAATCATAGTCATAGACCTGCGAGACCATTTTCGCGGTCTTGGGCGTGTGGTCGGGGTGGTCGCGGAAATAGCTCGTGACGCGGTTTCTGAGGCTCTTTGCCTTGCCGATATAGATGATCCTGCCCTGTGCGTTCTTCATGATATACACACCGGGCGAGAGCGTCAGCGCGGCGGTCTTCTGCTGTAAATAGGGCAGCCTCGGATTCATTTGCCCTCACCGCCGTCCTCTTCTTCGTCGCCGTCATCCTCGTAATCGTCGTCATCGTATTCGTCATCGTCGTCGAAATCGTCGTCGAAATCATCGTCCTCATCCTGCACGCCGAATTCGTATTCAAACTTCTCCTGCTCATCGGTGAGGACAAGCTGCTCCTCTCCGGTGATGCGGTCTGCGGCATCCTTCGCAAGCTGCCGGACCGTTCTGCGCTCCTTCTTGGGCTTTTCCTGCAGCAGCGGCGAATCGGTGAACATCGTCGTCGAGAAGCTGGTGACCTTCGCGCGGTCGCCGTGGCAGTCGACATCGACCTCCTCGTTGACGAGCTGGCGGTGCATGGTAAGGAAGAAGAAAATGTACGCAAATGCGTTGATCAGCACGCTCGAATAGACACGCAGCCCGGCAATGCCCGGCAGCATGCCCGCCAGACAGATGCTGACCGTGACCGCGACAATGAGCTGCACGCGCCTGTTCTGCGGGTCGAGCTGGATCAGAGAAAAGGCGACGGCAGCCGAGCCGATCGCATGCGTGATGATCAGCGCAAGCGAGAGCCCGTTATACGGGATAAAGGGGAGCAGCTCAAATTCCAGCAGCATCAGCAGCACCTCGATGCTGATATAGACCGGCAGCAGAATCTTGAGCAGCGTGCGCGCACGCATCAGCTTGTCCATCCAGATCACGCTGAGAATGAACAGCATGAAGCCCATGACCTCGACCGTATATGCGACGACCTCGAAGGGGATCACAAATTTGCCGAATTTTGCCAGTGAGTAGTAGTAGATCAGACAGATGACAATGAAAATGACAAAGAGCAGATTCGCAATGAAGCCGAGCTTCATGCAGTCGATCAGCGTGTAGTCGCGGATGATCTCCCGCGCGGTGCGCTTTTCGGTCTGCGGCGGCTCCTCCTTCGGCGGAAGCGTCCGCTTCGGTTCCTTATGCTTTGACATAGACGCCTCCCTTCCGTGTTCTGCGGTTATTTTGCGGCAAGTGCGCGCTTGCCGATGTCGGTGCGGTAATGCACGCCCTCAAAGGACACCCCTGCAGCCGCCTTGTATGCGGCGTCAAGCGCCTTCTGCAGCGTCTCGCCGCTCGCCGTGATGCCGAGCACCCGGCCGCCGGCAGTCAGGAATTCGCCGGAATCGGAGAGCTTCGTGCCCGCGTGATACACAGCGGCGCCCTCGCACTGCCCCTTTTCGTCGAGCCCGGTGATGACCTTGCCCGTCTCATATTTCTCCGGATAGCCGCCGCTTGCGAGAATGACGCAGGCGCAGGCGCCCTTGTTCCATGTGACGGACAGATCGCCCAGACGCACATCCTCGACCGCCTCCATGATATCGAGCAGATCGGTGTGGAGCATCGGCAGTACGACCTGTGTCTCCGGGTCGCCGAAGCGGCAGTTGTATTCGATCACCTTCGGACCGTACGGGGTCAGCATCAGCCCGAAATAGAGACAGCCGCGGAACGTGCGGTTTTCGCCGTTCATCGCGTGCATGGTCGGCAGGAAGATCTCGCGCATGCACTGGTCGGCGATCTCTCTGGTGTAGTAGGGATTCGGGGAGACCGTGCCCATGCCGCCGGTATTCTTGCCGCGGTCGCCGTCGAGGGCACGCTTGTGATCCATCGAGGAGACCATCGGCAGCACCGTTTCGCCGTCGGTGAAGGCGAGCACGGAGACCTCCGGACCGGTGAGAAATTCCTCAATGACGACCTTTGCGCCGCTCTCGCCGAAGATGCGGTCCTCCATGATCGCGTGCACCGCCTCGACCGCCTCGTCCTCGCTCTGCGCGATGATGACGCCCTTGCCCAGTGCCAGCCCGTCCGCCTTGACAACGGTCGGGTAGGTGTTCTGCGCGCGGATATAGGCGATCGCCTGCTCTGCGCTGTCAAACACCTCGTATTTCGCGGTCGGGATGCCGTATTTCTTCATCAGATTTTTCGAGAACACCTTGCTGCCCTCGATGATCGCCGCCCGTTTGGACGGTCCGAACACCTTGAAGCCGTTTTCGCGCAGCAGGTCCGCCATTCCCATGACCAGCGGGTCATCCGGTGCGACAAAGACCCAATCGACTGCGAGCTCCTTGGCAAGCGCGAGCATGCCGTCCAGATCGGTCGCCTTGACCGCATGGCAGACCGCAAACTTTGCGATGCCTCCGTTTCCGGGCGCACAGTGCAGCTCGGTGACACGCGGGCTCGCTGCGAGCTTCATGACGATGGCGTGCTCTCTGCCGCCGCCGCCGACTACAAGAATTTTCATAGGTTTCTGGTTCCTTTCAAAAAGGTATCCGCTTTGCGGATGATTCTGAATGGGGCTCCGCCCCAAGCCCCCGCCGGGGACGCAGTCCCCGGACCCCATTACGGGAGAGGATTATCCGAGGCATTCCAACGGTAATTCCCGGATTTCGCAATAGTGAATTTTTTTCAGCGAAGGGGTATTCAGCAGCGCGCGCATGATGCCGCCGTGACAGACGATCAGCAGCTTGCCGATATCGGTGCGCTCCAGATAGGGCTTCAGCGCCTGCAATGCCCTTGCGCGGAGCTGTGCATGGGTCTCCCAGCCGGTGTAGGTATCGCCGGGCTTGGGCACACCGCCGTTTGCCTTGTATTCCTCCCAGCGCGCGCGGATCTCCTTTTGCGATACCGCCTCGTGATCGGTGCGCGGCAGCCATTCATAGATGCCGACCGCCACCTCGATCGGGCAGTCAATCCGGCGGGAGATGATCGCCGCGGTGTGCAGCGCTCTGGGGTAGGGCGAGGAGACGATCAGGTCGGCACCCTGCAGACGCGGGTCCTTCGCCGCCGCCTCTGCCTGCGCGATGCCCGCCGCCGTGAGCTGCCCGAGCTCCGCGCCCATGCCCGGCAGCCCGAGCGCCTCGGTGTCCGCATAGGTCGGCTCGCCGTGGCGAATGAGGTAGATGTTCAATAGGATGCCCCTTTCTTGCTCCGGGACCGGAGACTGCCGCACTCAGTGGTGGAACAGTCTCAGCCCGCAGAATGCCATTGCAATGCCGTACTTATTGCACTGTGCGATGACGAGGTCGTCGCGGATGGAGCCGCCCGGCTCGACGATGAACTCCACGCCCGACTTATGCGCGCGGTCGATGTTGTCCGGGAACGGGAAGAACGCATCGGAGCCGAGGCAGACGCCCGTGTTCTGTGCGATCCAAGCCTGCCGCTCCTCCTTCGTGAAGACCGGCGGCTTCTCGGTGAACACGCGCTCCCACTCGCCGTCCGCGAGAATGTCCATGTAGTCCTCGCCGATGTAGAGGTCGATCGCGTTGTCGCGGTCGGGGCGCTTGATGTCATCGCGGAACGGGAGGCTCAGCACCTGCGGCGCCTGTCTCAGCCACCAGTTGTCCGCCTTCTGACCGGCGAGACGGGTGCAGTGAATACGCGACTGCTGTCCCGCGCCGATGCCGATTGCCTGACCGTCCTTGACATAGCACACCGAATTGGACTGCGTATATTTCAGCGTAATCAGCGAGATCAGCAGGTCAAATTTCTTGTCGTCGGGGATATTTTTGTTCTCGGTGACAATATTCGAGAGCATGGTATCGGCGTTGATCGCAAGGTCGTTTCTGCCCTGCTCGAAGGTCACGCCGAAGACCTCCTTGTGCTCGACCTTCGGCGGCTCATAGTCCGGGTCGATCTGCACAATGTTGTAATTGCCCTTGCGCTTGGTCTTGAGAATGGCAAGCGCCTCCTCGGTATAGCCCGGGGCAATGATGCCGTCGGAGACCTCTCTTGCGATCAGCGTCGCAGTGATCGCGTCGCACTCGTCGGAGAGGGAGATCCAGTCGCCGAAGGAGGACATTCTGTCCGCGCCGCGTGCTCTTGCGTAGGCACATGCCAGCGGCGAGAGCTCACCGAGATCGTCGACGAAATAGATCTTCTTCAGCGTGTCGGAGAGCGGTCTGCCGATCGCTGCGCCTGCCGGAGAGACATGCTTGAAGGAGGTCGCAGCGGGCATGCCGGTCGCAGCCTTGAGCTCGCGGACAAGCTGCCAGCCGTTGAAGGCGTCGAGCAGATTGATATACCCGGGATTGCCCGAGAGCACCGTGATCGGCAGTGCGCTGCCGTCATTCATATAGATGCGCGCAGGCTTCTGATTGGGGTTGCAGCCATACTTCAAAAGACGTTCGGTTTCCATTGTGTTCGACCTTTCCGCGGCATTGCCGCAATGTATTTCACCAGTGATATACCACATGGGCTTTGAATTTGGAAAATACGCTTCCGCGTGAGCAGACTGCCTCGGTGACGATGCCGGGCACGACCTCGACCTCTGTGACCAGATGCAGCACCGGGTCCTTGGTCAGGAGCGCCTCTCTGTGCTCAAATGCCCCGTAGGCGGCGATGAGCAGCGGCTGCACGCCGGGCTCGAGCAAAAAGACAGCCGAGCGCGGTGTTTTGTCCGCACGGAGCACCGTGTAGCCCAGCGCTGTGCAGAAGACGTAGTCTGAGCCGTCTGCCATGCAGAAGAGCCCGCTCCCGCCCGGCACGGTCACCAGAAGCATGCCGATCTCCGGCTGCACCAGTGCGCGCAGCGCATTGAGCTGCATCTGCGCGGGCTCGGGCGTATTGGGAAACGGGATATATCCGCGGCTGTTTCGTGCCGCTTCGACTGCCGCGACCGCTTCGGTCAGATAGCTGCGCGGCTGCAGCGGCGGGCAGCTGTTCAGGATCGCACGCAGTGCCGTGAATCTGCCGCAGCTCCCCGCCTCTGTGATCGCGTTGAGATAATCCATCTTATTTCTGCCCCTGCGACTGCTTGTCCTGATCCTTTTTCCGCTTCAGAATCAGGATCACGATGATGACAATGATAATCAGCAGGATGAGCAGCAGCCAGAGAATCCAGACAGAGCCCGGAGTCGGCGGCTTTTCCTGATAGGGCGTCTGCGAGGTATCGGAGACGCTGCTGTCGGACGGGGGCGGGGTGCTCTGCGTCCCGATCTCATTGGTGCCGAAGGTCAGAACGGCGGAATTGTCGGTCTCAAAGTCGTCCTGTCCGGGCTGCGAGATGCAGTAGCGGCAGCGCAGCTCGACCGGCGTATCCTTTGTGATCGTCTTGCCCTCCTCGAGGAGATTGAGCAGTGTGACCTTCATCTCGCCGGCCTTGACGACCCAGTCACCCTGCATCCCCTTCCACTCCTCGGTGCCCTTGACGCGGCACTCGGTGATGAGGGAGAGACCGCCGCGGGCTGCACCCAGATCGGTCAGTGTTTTCTGCAGCTCAGCGGGGACGTCGAGCGTAAATGCGATGACCGGCTGCCCGTTGAACTCCTCGTCGGTCATGCGCAGGTCGTGTATGACCGGTGCAGCAACGTCGCCGGGCTTGTAGACCTTTGACGACGCGGCGTCCTTGCCGACGGCTGCGATCTCCGACCAGTCCGAGGCGACCGTTTTATCGTCGGCACCGGCAAAGCGCTCGGTCACAAGATAGCGCATCCGCACATAGATCGTGTGCTTGGTGAGGTCGATCTTCGCATACGAGCCGTCGTCGTCCTTGACGACCTCGTACTGATCTTCCTTCAGCACATCCTTCCAGCCCGGAGCGTCATGCCATTCATCGTGGTTCCCGTACCATGTGGTATCCGTCGGGTCGCTGATATTGCCCATATAGCGGAATACCCAGTCCTCCGTGACTGTATCCGCGCCCTCCAGAAAGCTGGTGTACGCCCAGTCGCCGAGGTGCTGCTTATGTTCCGCGTCATAGCCGTCGGTATCCCAGTACTGGTTGTAGTGCCAGTCGTCCTGCGTGTCAATCGACCAGTCCATCTGCGCGGTGTACCACAGATCGTCAAAGCCCGCCGCATTGAGCTCCTCCACGGCGGCGTCATGGGTCTCCGGGTCTGCCATTTTCGCAGACCACGCGCTCATGGAATTGTTCTTGCTCCATGCGACGCTGCAGGTGTTGGCAGAATCGCTGCCTTCCTGATAGGTGATCGCGACATTCCGGGGCGGCGTCAGCTCAAACGGCAGCTTTTCCGGCGCAGCGGCAGCGGGCATCACGAAGGATGCCGCTGCCGTCAGCGCGGAAATCACAAACGATACGACTTTTTTCATCGCAGTCTCCTTATCCGAACAGCCCGCCGAGCAGTCCGCCGAGTCCGCCGGATTTCTTCTGCGGCTCCGGCTTCTTGTAGTCATAGCCGCCGTAGGGATTGTCGTGATTGAAGTAGATGCTCGGGGACTCCGAGCCGCCCTCGAAGCAGTGTTCGGTATCCACATGGCAGCTCACGCCGTTGATGCGCTTGTAGAGATGCTCGTCAGAGGGATACTGACCCTCCTGCTTGAAGCCTGCGCTCTTGACCAGCGCGCGGTAAGCCTCGACCGCCTGCTCTGCCGAACGGCTGTCGGGAAACTCCGCGCCGAACATGATCGCGCCGTCGAGCTGTTCAATCTGGAAATCCTTGCCGCCGCAGCTCCAGACCGGGAATTCCGGCATCAGCTCCTGCCATTTTGCGAGGACAGCCGCGTCCTTGTCCGCCTGTGCCTGCTCCTCCATGAGGGCAGCGGGCAGCTTTTCGCCGCAGCCGGTGCAGAATTTCTGCCCGACCTTGTTCTGCTTGCCGCACTTGGCGCAGACAAGGCTCTGCGCGACGGTCATTTCCGGCAGCTTTGCGCCGCACTTGGGGCAGAATGCCTCATCTGCCTCGGCTGCCTCACCGCAGCTCGGACATACCTTGAGATTCTTTGCGGCGCCGTCCGCCATGCCCTGCATCATCTGCCCGAGCATGCCGAACGCAGATTCCAGCTCCGCCTGAGACGGCATTCCCGTGCTGCCCGAAGCGGCAGTTCCCTGCGCCTCTGCGGCGGCTGCATTTGCCTCTGCTGCTGCGGCGTTCGCGGCGGCTGCGCTCGCCTGTGCCGCCTGCACGCTCGACTGTGCCGCCTGCACGCTCGACTGTGCCGCCTGCGTGATGGAATCGGCTGCCTTCTGTGCGGCTGCGTCTGCGGCAGGCTGCACTGCCTTGCGCACCGCGCCTCCCACTGCGTCGCTGACCGCGCCGCTGACAGCCTTCTTGATCATATTATCCAACAGTCCCATAATTGTACGCTCCTTTTCATTCACAGATTATCATTGCGGTTGATCGTTCGTTGTGTCACAGCCGGAGGTCAGGGTGAATGCGGGGTATTGCATACGGGCATGCAGCCCGGGATTGTCGCGGACGTGTCATGCTGCGGGATCAGGTCTCCGAGGGCTTCGCGCCGTGGCGGTTGACGATCTTGCTGTAGACCTTGCCCTCCTCGGGGTCGATATAGCGGACGAACAGCGAGACGCGGTTGTCGGCGTTCAGGCTGCTCCACAGCAGATCGGTGAAGCCGTCGATGTCATCGGGGATCGAGACGAGCTTGGGCTCGCCGACAAAGCTCGGCAGCGGATTGCCGTCGCCGACATAGGTGTGGATGAAGTGCCCCTGCCCCGCGATCGGGTTCTCATAGGTGAAGGTGAAGCGCTGGCAGGAGGACGGGTCGCCCTCTGCGCTCTTGAGGATCGACAGCGCATAGTTGAAGCTGTTCTTCTCGCAGCGGACGATGCCGGAGATTCTGGGCGTATAGTTCGGCGCATCCGGCTCGAATTTGCGCGCGCGCAGACCCTGCTCGAACGTGAACTGGTGGTCCATCGCCTCATAGATCGTGTCGGTCTGGTCGCCGTTCGTAACGATGGTCTTGTTGCCGAGCACGCGCACCGGCGCATAGATGATCAGCGAGGGGTCGGTGCACTTGGATTCGTCAAATGCCTGCGTGCGGATGCCGGTCCCGTCCTGCACAAAGATGCGGTTGCGGGAATTCTCGCTTCTGCCCATGATGAAATAGGCGATGACGGCATATCTGCCGTTTGCCGAGCGCCCGAGAATGATGCCGCGCCCGGGGTAGCTGTTGCCCTGAAGCTCCTGTGCCAGTGAGATCATTGCCATAATCTTGTCCTCCTGTTTGTTGTTTGATAGAGGGTCATTGCTTATGTTCCAGCAGCGCGCAGATCTCCGTCTGCCCCGCCGCCTTAGCATACTGTGCCGCAGCCCTGCGCTGTGCCGGTGTCCCGCAATCCGCGTCCAGCAGCAGCGCGGTCATGTGCGTGTCGCCGAGGTCGGTGTAATCCGCCGCGATGCGCTTGAAGCCCCTGCGCAGGAATGCCGCCGCAGCCTCCGAGCCTCCGAGCTGCATCAGGAAAATCGCCGCGGATGCCTTGTATTCAAAGGTTTTCAGTCCGTTTTCAAAGATGCCCTCCGCATCGGCGCGGACCTCCGCCGTGTGCTGCAAAAGCGCGTACAGCGCCTCGATATCGTCGTGATAGTCGTATTTTTTGCGCGGTGCGACTGTGATCTGCCCGACGGACGAGGGCAGATGCAGCGCGGCCGTTTTCTCAAAGGGGTAATCCCCGATCTCATGCAGATGCGCCGGGAAAACGGCCTCTTTGATCCGATAGCAGCCCGTGAAGGCGCAGAAGCCGAGGCACTCCAGCGATTCCGGCAGCGTGACCGCAGTCAGACCGCGGCATTCCCCGAATGCGAGCTCCCCGATCTCCGTCACGGTGTCGGGGAAGGTGACCGATGTGAGCGTATCACAGCGGAAAAATGCGCCGTTTCCGATCGCGGTCACACCCTCGGGAATGACCGCGTCGGTCTCGTCCTGCGCATGGAGCAGCACGCCGTTTTCGATCTGCAGCGGCATCGGGAACACCTCCTACGGAATCTGATAAATGCTGTAGGACGGGGTGCCGTCGGGGCGATGCAGCGTTTCGGTCAGAATACAGCGCTGCCGGATGCTGTCGATCGCATTGAGCACCTCTGCGTCCGCAAAGCCCGGCACAGACTGCGATTCCGCATCTGCCCAGACGATGAAATAATGCCCCGGTTCCGCCGCGACCGTTTCGTCAACGACCTGCTGCGGCGTCCTGGCGCCGAGATTGCCGGAGAGAAACAGGTCGTAGTATCTGTCATAGCGGTCAAAGGGGATATTGTAGAATGCGCCGAGCGTATCGGCGATGTGATATTCGGAAATTGTATCGCGGCGTGCCTCGAGATAGGGCAGCAGACCGTCCTGAAAGCGGCTTTCCAGATCGGCGGCGACCGCTTTGAAGTCGCCGTTTTCCGGGTACTGCACCGTCCGCGTGTCGGCATAGTAGAGGATTTCGCCGAGCTTGCCGTTGATCATCAGCTGGAAATAGGCTTCCGCGACTGCATGATCTCCGAGTATCAGACAGCCGGCGGAGAGCAGCACCGCTGTGCCGTACCGTTTCAGCCTGCCTGAATCCGGCAGCCTTCCCGCAGCGACTGCGACCGCGAGCATCGACAGCGCGGGCAGCTGCATCGGGCTGTTCCAGATCGGATAGGCGAGCCAGAGCATACATACCCCGGTGATGCCGGGCTCCGGTGCTCTGAGCAGCAGACAGACAGCGAGCAGCTGCACCGAGCCGATCAGAGCGCTCCTCAGCGCATCCTGCCGATAAGCCTGTGCCGAGACAAAGCTCCCTGCCGAAAACAGGCAGTGCTCGGCGAAATCTCTGAGGATGCCCTGTGCCGCGAACAGCCCGAGCCAGAAGCCCCAGCATGCCGCATAGCAGAGCACCAGCACCGCCGCGTGTGCAAATGCCGTTTTCAGCGGCGTTTTGCTGCGGATCCAATGCAGAAGGAAGCACAGCCCCAGCGACAGCAGACAGAGCGCGCCGGCGTTCTGCTTTGCGAAGAAGCAAAGCCCGCACAGCAGCGCCGCCGGGATCAGCCAGCCGATGCACGGCTTGTCGCGGTACCGGTAATAGCAGTACAGCGCCGCGACCCAGAGCAGCACGCTCATGGAGGTGTAGATCGAGCCCTGCCCGAGCAGCATCGCGGCTGTCCAGAGCGCGACGGGCAAGAACCCCGCGCCGGGCTTTAAGCGCCTGGCGATCAGATAACAGAACAGCGCGGTCAGCAGAATGAGCAGGGACGCCGCGAGCATTCCCGTGTGCAGCGAACGGCTGAACCGGAAAAACAGGCTGTAGTAATAGAGCGAGAGCGGCGTCTGCAGCATGCTGAAATCGCGGTAGGGCAGCAGCCCTTCGGTCAGGCATTTTGCCCACTGATACCGGTCCTTGTAGTCGGGCTGGCAGAAATTGCCTGTCACCCGGAACACCAGTGCCGCGGTCACGCAGAGCAAGCCGATCAGGGTCAGCGCTGCGCCGCAGAGCCGTTTCCGCCCCTTGCTGTCTGCCATATCACTCGCTGACGGAAACAATATTGTCCTTTACGGTCAGCCTGCCCTCGCAGAAAAGGCGCACCGCCTCGGGCAGCAGATGCCATTCCGCCTGCTCCATGACGCGCCTCTGCAGCGTCTCCGGGGTGTCGCCCGGCTCGACGGCAACTGCCTTCTGTGAGATGATCGGTCCGCCGTCGCAGACCTCGTTGACGAAGTGCACGGTCGCACCGGTGATCTTGACGCCCTTTGCGAGCGCCGCCTCGTGGACATGGAGCCCGTAGAAGCCCTTGCCGCAGAAGCTCGGGATCAGCGCGGGGTGCACGTTGATGATCTTGTTCGGGTAGGCGCGGCAGACCTTTGCGTCGAGAATGGTCATGAAGCCCGCCTGCACGATCAGGTCGGCGTATTCCTCATAGAACGCCTCGAGCATTGCCGCGCTGTAGGCTTCGGTCGAGTCAAAATCCTTGCGGCGGAGCACTCGGGTCGGAATGCCCGCGTTTTTCGCGCGCACGAGCGCATAGGCATCGGGGCGCGAGCTGATGACGCAGGTGATGCGCCCGCAGCCAAGATCGCCGCGCATCTGTGCGTCGATCAGCGCCTGCAGATTGGTGCCGCCGCCGGAGACCAGCACAATAATATTCTTTGTTTTGGGCGGCTCATTGACATCGCCGGTCCATTCCGCCGCCTGTGCCCGGATCTGATCCTCCATGGGAATCGCCTCCTTTTATTGTTTCCTGCGGCTTTCCAGCATCGTCTGCCGCATATCGATCATCGTCGAATAGTCATCGTTCTGGTTTTTTTCCTGCCACAGTGCCTTGCGCGCTTCGGGGTCGACGGTCTCACCGAGCATGCAGACCTCTCTGAAAAGGAACTCGCTGCTCTCTTCGGTCCGCTGCTTCAGCGCAAACACATAATTCTGCGGGCCCCATTTGCGGTAATCCGCCAGCGCAGCCTCAAACCACTCCTGATACATGGCGGCATCGGCATCCTCTGTCAGCGAGATCACGAATGTTTCGTAATACCGATCGTCTTTGACGAGGTCCTCCGGTCTGAGCGTGCAGACCTGAATGCCGGTGTCCGGCTGAAGCATCTCCTTCGCCAGCTTGCTGGAAAGCTCGTCGTCACTTGCGACACTGACCAGATTGATGCAGCCCGCTATGATAAAGCCGTCCGCACCGTCGGGACCGAGCTGCGGAGAGCCCTTTTCCGTAAAGGTCAGCGTCGGGAAGTGCGGCTTGAGAATCTGCTCAATGAAACCGTCCGCGAAAACATTGTCGACCTCCCCGTCGACCAGGAGCTGCATCTCCTCATAATAGTAGTCCTCCTTCGAGGCGTACTCATCCTTGAAATCACTTTTGGCATACGGTGTGATATCCGCGTGTGCGGAGCGCTGCTTTCCGGTGATGTCGGTATAATCGAGCCGGAATATGTCATACTGAATCCCCGAAACGGCGGTCTTCTCGGTCTCCTCATAACTGTACCGGTAACCGTCGCCGAAGGAATAGCGGAAATAATCGGGGAAGCGCCCGGCAAGATCGGTGTCCCTGCTGCATCCGGTCAGAAGAAGTGCACCTGCACAGAGAATCGCCGGGATGATACTGCGTCGTTTCATGAATCTGCTCCTGTTGTGATTTGTCTGTTCGGGTACCGCACCCGGAGCTGCTGCTCGAGTGCAGAGACTGCGTCCTCCGCGCTGCCCTCATAGGGCTTGCCGAGCAGCACGGCGATGCAGAGCGGCTCGGCGTCCGGAGCGGCGTCCGGATTTGCCGGTGCAAACGAAAAGATATAATTCTGCGGACTGCCCGCACATGCGATATAATCCTGACAGAGCGCCTGCAGCCTTGCGCGGTAATTCGCTGCCGCCTCCGCCGACACCGCGCCGGTCACGCTGACCGACACATGCAGCAGGAAAAAGGGATTCTGCGCGAGCGTTTTCAGATCGCAGCCGTAGGCTCTGCACGAGACGCCGAGGCTGTCCGCATCCGCCTGCGAAAGCGTAAAATATCCCTCGCAGTCCGCCCAGAGCCCGTCAGCGCTGCCGTAAACACTGCTGTTTTCCGTTTCGCTGAACCGGATGCTCCAGTCATCGGCGCGAAACTGCTCGTCAAAATACTGCGGCAGCAGGCGCTCTGAGAATTCCGCCATAAACGGGATCTGCATGGCGCGCTGATCGAGCGTCAGCAGATCGCGGAAGGCATCGCGGTCCGCGTCCCGGCGCACGATCTCATACTGACAGCTGCGCTGCGTGCCGTCCGCGTCGGTGTAGTACAGCGACCGGGTCTCGGTGACCGTGCCCGACGCATCCGCCGAAGCGGCGAGAAGCGTGTTTTCAGCCTGCCCGCCGAAGCAATAGCGGAATTGCTCAGGGAAGCGCTGCGACAGGTCGGCATCCCGCGTTTCCGCACAGCCTGTCAGCAGAAGCATGCCTGCACAGAGCAGAGCCGGAATTCTTCTGTTCATGCAGTCACACTCCTGTTAGGGCGCGCATCCCCGTATTCACTCCGCCGGAGCTGTCTCATATTTCTGATTCAGATGCTCCGCCAGCGCATTCATGAGATTCCACCAGAGATCGACGCTGTCACCGCCGCCGAGCTGCGCTTCCGCGTTGATCTCTCCGAAGCCCTCCAGCTTTGTCCGTTCAAAGAGGGTATCTGTTCTCTCGACGCCGAATTCTTCGCGGGTGCGTGTGACACAGAAGCGGTAATTCTTCGGCGCGCCCGTCTCGCGCAGGAAATCAGCGCAGATCTGCTCCGCCTGTTCGGTGAAATGTCTGACATCCGCATCATCCGAGGTGATCTCCGTCTGAAAGCACAGGATAAAGCTCTCGTCCTGTGCGATGCTTTGCAGACCGGCAGTGCGCACGCAGAGACCGGTCTGCGGGTCAGCTGCCCGTGCCGTCGGCGCCGGACAGGGAATTTTAGCATCCGTCGGCGCATGATAGAGCCAGCACGATACGTTCACGCCCTGCTCCATCGGAATGCTGATCACATCCGAAAAGCTGTTGATAAAATAGTATTTAGAGAGGATCCGGTCTGCAAAATCCTGCAGCGCGGCATGCTTTGCCGCGGGGACGGTCAGATGCAGCAGCTGATAATCGTTGTAATTCTGCTCTGTGGGGTGGTTGACCATCCCCGTGAAAAAATCGTAGGTCGTGTAATGCAGCTCCCGCGGGGCATCCGCGCCCTCCGGCGTATACTGCGCCGTCCATTCGGAATAGTATTCGCCGTCGGGACCCTGCCGGCTGCGGTCCAGCGTGATCTGACAGTCCTCGCCGAGGCTGTACCGGAGATAATCAATGTACGGCGCCTCCCGGAAATCCGGTCCGTAATGATCCTTCGCCGGCTCGCAGCCCGTCAGCAGGAGTGCGCCCGCACAGAGCAAAGCCTGTTTTCTGTTCATGCAGACGCACTCCCGTCGCTGCTCATTCGATGATGACGCCCTCGTCGCTTGCGACCAGCTCGCCGAGGACATAGGCCGTCTCGCCGGCTGCATTGAGGACCGAGACCGCCTTGTCGGCATCCTCTGCCGCGACGGAGACGATCATGCCGACGCCCATGTTGAAGGTGTTGAACATATCGCGCTCGGGGATATTGCCGGTCTTTGCGATCAGGTCGAAGATCGGCAGCACGCGCACATCGGCGCGCTTGATATGCGCAGAGATGCCGTCGGGCAGGCTGCGCGGGATATTCTCATAGAATCCGCCGCCGGTGATGTGCGAGATCGACTTGACCTTCACCTCTTTCAGCAGCTGCATGACCGGCTTGACATAGATCCTTGTCGGGGTGAGCAGGCACTCGCCGAGCGTCGTGCCGAGGTCGGCGTAGTGGCGCGCGAGATTGCTCTCGTTGACCGCGAACACTCTGCGCACGAGCGAAAAGCCGTTGGAGTGCACGCCGCTCGAGGCGATCGCGATGAGCACGTCGCCGGGCTTCTGGCTGTCGGGCTTTATGATGTCCTTCTCGTCGACCAGACCGACGGAAAAGCCTGCGAGGTCGTATTCATCCTCGGGCATGAGACCCGGGTGCTCCGCGGTCTCGCCGCCGACCAGCGCGCATTCTGCCTGCACGCAGCCCTCTGCGACACCGGAGACGATCGTCGCGATCTTCTCGGGGATGTTTTTGCCGCATGCGATATAATCGAGGAAGCACTGGGGCTTCGCACCGCAGCAGATGATGTCATTGACGCACATTGCCACGCAGTCGATGCCGACGGTGTCATGCTTGTCCATGATGAATGCGAGCTTGATCTTGGTGCCGACGCCGTCCGTGCCGGAGACCAGCACCGGAGACTCCATGCCCTTGACATTGAGCCGGAAGAGCCCGCCGAAGCCGCCGATGCCCTCCATGACGCCCGCGGTCGCAGTTCTTGCGACATACTGCTTCATCAGGTCAACGGCTCTGTAGCCTGCGGTGACGTCGACGCCTGCCTTCGCATAGCTCTCAGAAAAACTGTTCTTTGCGTGTCCCATAGTGATCGTAAGTGCGGATGCGGAATGCGGAACCGGTCTGCATTCTGCGAATGCCGCTGCTCCCTTCTGATGATTTTGTTTGCTGCGTATCCGCGCAGCGGTTACTCTTCTCCCGTGAAGCAATAGGTGCAGAGGCTGTCGGGGTCAATGCCGACTGCCGTCTTGACATCCGCGAGCAGATGATATTTCAGCGAGGTGAAATTCAGCCGTCTCGCGATCTCGTCGACCATTGCGTGATAGCGCTCGGTATTGTCGGTGCAGTAGTCGCTGAGATAGCGGTCGTCACCGTCGAAATCGCGCACGACCTGTCTTGCGATGAGGTCGAGGTCGGATTTGCCCGGTGAGAAGTTCAGATACTTGCAGCCGAACATCGAGGGCGGCGAAGCCGAGCGAATATGCACCTGCTCTGCGCCGTTTTGATAGAGAAATGCGACCGTGTTGCGCATCTGCGTGCCGCGGACGACCGAATCGTCGAGGAACAGCAGCTTTTTGCCGCGGATGAGCTGCTCGACCGGGATCAGCTTCATGTGTGCGGTCAGATCGCGCACGGACTGCTTTGCCGGCGTGAAGCTGCGCACCCATGTCGGGGTATACTTGATGAACGGGCGCGCGAAGCGGATGCCGCTCTCGTTGGCGTAGCCGATCGCGTGTCCGTTGCCCGATTCGGGAATGCCCGCCACATAGTCGACGTCGATGCCCTTGTCGCGCTTTGCGAGCAGTGCGCCGCAGTTGTTGCGCATGATCTCGACATTCACGCCCTCATAGCAGGAGGTCGTGTAGCCGTAATAGATCCACAGGAAGACGCAGATCTTCATTTTCCCGTTCGCCGGCATGACCGTCTCGCAGGTCTCCGGCGTGAAGAAGACGATCTCGCCCGGGCCCAGATCGCGCAGATAGCGGTAGCCGAGATTCATGTAGGAGAACGACTCGAAGGCGGCGCAGTAGGCGCCCTCCTTGTGCCCGAGAATGATCGGCGTTCTGCCCATGCGGTCTCTGGCGGCATAGATGCCGTCCTTCGTCATGAGCAGCAGCGTCATCGAGCCGTCGATCTGCTCCTGCGCATAGCGGATGCCCGCGGGGATCGTGTCGCACTGATCGATCAGTGCCGCGACCAGTTCGCTGGGGTTGACCGCGCCGCCGCTCTGCTCGCTGAAGTGACCGCCCTTCGAGATGATATCCTCGACGAGCGCCGCCGTGTTGTTGATGCGCCCGACGGTGGTCAGCGCATAGCTGCCCAGATGCGAACGCACCAGAATCGGCTGCGGATCGGTGTCGCTGATGCAGCCAATGCCCATGTTGCCGTTCATTTCGATGAAGTCATCGGAGAATTTCGTGCGGAAGGGCGCGTTTTCGATGTTGTGGATGGCGCGCTGGAAGCCATTTTCGCTGTCCAGCACCACCATGCCGCCGCGTCTTGCGCCCAGATGTGTGTGATAATCGATGCCAAAGTAGAGATCCGCCGTGCAGTCCTCGCGGGACGCCGCGCCGAATAAACCACCCATAAAGCTCCTCCGTATTTTTGAATTGTTATGCGTTCTCTCTGAGGCGCTTCATGATCTCCTGATATGCCTCCTCGACGCCGCCCATGTCTCTGCGGAAGCGGTCCTTGTCGAGCTTCTCGTGGGTCGTGGAATCCCAGAAGCGGCAGGTGTCCGGGGAGATCTCGTCGGCGAGCAGAATCTGACCGTGGAATCTGCCGAACTCGATCTTGAAGTCGATCAGGTCGATATTGAGCTTCTTGAAGAAATTCAGCATGACCTCATTGACCTTGAAGGCATACTTTGCGATGGTGTCGATCTCCTCCTTGGTGGCAAGACCGAGCGCCAGTGCGTAGTAATCGTTGATGAACGGGTCGTGGAGATCGTCGTTCTTGTAGCTGAACTCGAGGATCGGGCAGAGCAGCTTTCTGCCCTCCTCCACGCCCATGCGCTTGGAGAAGCTGCCTGCTGCGACATTGCGGACGATGACCTCAAGCGGGACGATCTCGACCTTCTTGACGAGGGTCTCGCGCTCGGAGAGCTCCTCGACCAGATGGGTCGGCACGCCCTCCTTCTCGAGCAGCGTGAACATGATATTGGTCATCTGGTTGTTGATGACGCCCTTGCCCTTGATGGTGCCGCGCTTGGCGCCGTCGCCTGCGGTCGCGTCGTCCTTATAGTCGACGATGACGAGATCGGGGTCGGAGGTCGCAAAGACCTTCTTCGCCTTGCCCTCATAGAGCTGTGCACCCTTTGTAACATTTGCCATTGTAGTTTCCTCCCTGTCTGACTGTTGATATGGACATCCGCCCGGGCTCCCGGGCAGTATATCGGATGAATGGATCAGCCGTCACTGGCTGATATGCGGCGTGCCGTCCGGCTCCAGCAGCGGCGTGACGGGGCAGCTTGCGCCCCCGCCGGTGACATATTCCACGCCGGTGACGGTATCGCGCAGAATGTAGATCACCCTGTCCTGCAGAATGATCTCCTCGAGGATCTCGAGCCTTGCGCGGTCGGGGTCCTCCTTCGGCTTGCGTCCGAACATGCTGCACGCCCCCCTTCAGAGCTCCGCGAGCTTTTCCTGCAGGGCGGCATCCTTTTTCTGCACGCCTGCGATCATCTCTGCCTTGCGGGCTCTGAGCTGCTCCGCGAGCGACTCGTCGGAGAGCGCGAGCATCTGCACGGCGAGGATCGCCGCGTTCTTTGCGCCGTCGACCGCGACGGTCGCGACCGGGATCCCGGGCGGCATCATGACCGTTGCGAGCAGCGCGTCGAGCCCCTCGAGCTGCGCGCCCCTGCAGGGGATGCCGATGACCGGCAGCACGGTGTGTCCGGCGATGACGCCCGCGAGATGCGCCGCCATGCCCGCTGCACAGATGATGACGCCGAAGCCGTTCGCCTCTGCGGATCCGGCAAAATCTGCGGCAAGTGCGGGGGAGCGGTGCGCGCTCATCACATGCGCCTCATAGGGCACGCCGAAGCTTTTCAGCTCAGTCAGCGCATTCTTCACGACAGGAAAATCGCTGTCGCTGCCCATGATCACTGCAACCTTTTTCATTTGGAATGAACCTTCCTTTCCTCAGCGAATCTGCTCCGACAAAGCATCGGAGAAGCCGCTGTATGTATATCCGCCCGCCGCATTGCGGCTGACGGTCAGATACATCGCTGTTTCAATGTCCTCGCTGCCGCCTGCGGGGCGGTCCCACCGGTAGGAGACACGCAGCTGCAGCAGATAGGTCGGGAACCCGGCTGTTTCGAGCAGCTTGACCCGGCTCACCGCCGCATTCTGCAGAAAGCAGCTCTGATAGCGCGGTGCGGCGTAGAGCGAATCGGGGTCCTCGCCGCTGATGAGCGAGGGCTCGATCAGACCGTCGTCGATGAACAGATAGGTCAGATAGCCCGCCGCCGCGTCGCCCAGATGCAGCAGCGTATCGGAATCGGGCAGCACCGCGAGCTGTGCCGCGTCGAAATCAAGCCGCAGACTGTGCAGCCCGACGCTGTGCAGCGAATGCCACGAAACACGCTCTGCCCTGCCGTCCTGCTGCCGGATCACCAGCGCGCAGTTCCCGGCGGAGAGCATCGCGTTGTTGTCCGCATCGGTCTCGCAGCTTTCCCACTCGGTGTCCGACCAGCGCGTGCCGTCGGAATGATAGAGATGGCAGTGCGTGCCGGATTCGGCGGGCAGCTCCGCAATCCAGAGATCGTCGCCCGCCTGCTCGACCGTGCGGTAGAGAAAGGGCACGAGCAGCTCACCGTTTGTGCGGATCAGCCCGGTGCGGGTGTCGTCTGAGATCTGCTTTTTCGCGATGAGCACATCGTCGCTCATCGCACGGAGATAGTACCATTTCGGCTCTGCAAGCACTCTGCCGCCCGGCGTTCTGGCGCCCCAGAGCCCGTTCTCGACATAGAGCTGCACGCCCTGCTGCGATGCGGCACGGGGCTCCTGACTCTCCTGCGCGGCTTCGATGCTGCGCTGCTGCATCTGATAGGCAGTGCGTGCGGAAATCAGGCAGAGCACTGCCGTCATCAGCACAACGGTCAGTATTCGCGTGCGTTGTTCCATAGACGGCAGTTCCTTTCTGTAGATCGGTCCGGTTACGCGGTCTGTGTGCCCGCGGGGCGGTCAGTGCCGCAGATGATCTGTCTTGCCGCAGACGAGCGCATCAGCGCCCACAGCACCGGCAGACCCACGACGACGACCGCGACCAGCTCACCGGCCGCGACGCCGAGGAACGAGAACCAGTAGGGCTCGCCCATAAAGATTTTCAGCTCGGCACCGATGATGAAGCCGTTGACGATCGCCGGAATGAACGACGCGGGCACGGGCTTGCGGATCAGCAGCATCAGCACGGCGGCGATGACCGTCGCGAGCGTGCCGAAGATGAAGTCCAGTGCCATGCCGCTGAAGATGTTCGCGATCATGCAGCCGAGCGAGAGCCCGACGCACCAGCGCTTGCGGTAGCAGCAGAGCAGCATCAGCGCCTCGGAGAAGCGCACCTGCACGGCGCCGTAGGACAGCGGCTCAAAGGCGACCGTCAGCACGGCATAGAGGGCGGCGATCACGGCGATTTCGGTGATCATGAGCGGGGTGATCTTGGTTTTCATTTGTGGTTTCCTCCTTGTGTTTTTTATGCTGGTTATCAAGGCGAACAGCATAATATGGATTTATGTTCACCGTGCGGTGTGCACGGATGAAACCGTTATTGCGGCTTGTCTGCCGGTTTTTCCGGCGGCTCCGGGAACTGGTCGCGGTTTTCCTCGGTCTCGCGCACCAGATAGATCGGGCGGTGCTTGACCTCGAGATAGGTCTTCGAGAGATAGAGCCCGAGAATGCCCGTGCAGAAGAGCTGCAGCCCGCCGAGGAAGAAGATCGAGCAGATCAGCGTCGGATAGCCGAGCACCTGCTCGCCGAAGCAGAGCTTCTTCACAACGGTGACGATGATCATGATCAGCGCGATCACGCACGAGATCATGCCGAGCACCATCGAGACGGTCAGCGGGGCGGTCGAGAAGCCGATCATGCCCTCGATCGAATAGCGGAACAGCCCCCAGAAGCTCCATGCCGTCGTGCCGGCAGCGCGCTCGACATTCTCATACTCGAGATATTTGACGCGGAAGCCGACCCACGAGAAGATGCCCTTCGAGAAGCGGTTGTATTCGGTCATCGACAGCACCGAATCGACCATCTGCCGGCTCATGAAGCGGAAATCCTGCGCGCCGTCAACGATCTCGGTCTGCGAGATCTTGTTCATGATGCGGTAGAAGAGCCGCGCAAACCATGAGCGCACCTTCGATTCGCCCTGACGGGTGACTCTGCGGGTGGTCGCGCAGTCGTAGTCGCCGCTCGAGACCGCCTCGTACATCGTCGGCAGGAAGGAGGGCGGGTGCTGCAGGTCGGCATCCATGACGACGCAGTAGTCGCCCCTTGCATGGGAGAGCCCTGCGTAGATGCCGGCTTCCTTGCCGAAATTGCGCGAGAAGGAGATATAGCGCACGCGCGCATCGCTTCGGGAGAGCTCCCGCAGCTTCTTCAGCGTGCGGTCCTTCGAGCCGTCGTCGATGAACAGATACTCAAAGACCAGCTCCGGGTGCGCCTGCTGCATCTGCGCAGAGACCTTCGTGATCTCCCCGTAGAACATCGGGAGCACTTCCTCCTCATTATAGCACGGCACGATGACCGATATCAGGCATTGCCTGTCCAAGCGGAATCCCTCCTCCAGCGCAGCCGCAGCAGCCTTCTGCGAGTGCGCATAAACATACACCATATATTATACCGCATCACGGCAAAAAAAGCAAGGGGTGCGGCGCGAATTTCGCAAATTGCCTGTGTTTCTGTCCTTCGCAGCACAATGCTTGACAATATTGCCGGATTTGTGTTATACTGTGCGCGGAAACTGACCGAAGGGAGGGACGGCTGTGAGAGCGCTGATCGCCATGAGCGGCGGGGTGGATTCCGCCGCAGCAGCATATCTGATGCAGCAGTCTGGATATGAATGCATCGGCTGCACGATGCGGCTCTTCGCGGGCGGCGAGGCGGATGCGGACGACGCCGGAGCCATCGCCGACCGCCTGCACATGCCGCATGATGTGTTTGATTTTGCGGCGGAATTCCGCGAAAAGGTCATCGGGCGGTTCATCGGCTGCTATTTCTGCGGCAGAACGCCGAATCCCTGCATCGACTGCAACCGGCACTTCAAGCTCGCGGCGCTCCTGCGCGAGGCAGACCGTCTGGGCTGCGACTGCATCGCCACGGGGCACTATGCCCGCACGGCGCAGACCGCGGCGGGCTGGCAGCTGCTGCGCGGTGCCGACCCCGCAAAGGACCAGAGCTATGTGCTGCACATGCTGACGCAGGCGCAGCTCAGCCGCGTGCGCTTTCCGCTCGGAGACCTCACCAAGCAGCAGGTGCGGCAGATCGCGGCGGAGCAGGGCTTTGCCAATGCAGGCAAGCGCGAGTCGCAGGATATCTGCTTTGTGCCCGGCGGCGACTATGCCCGCGTGATCGCCGAATGCTCCGGTCGGAGTGCAGAGCCCGGCGAGTTTGTCGACATGCAGGGGCATGTGCTCGGGCAGCACCGCGGCATCATCCATTATACGGTCGGGCAGCGGCGCGGGCTCGGCATCGCGCTCGGTGTGCCCGCCTATGTCGTCGGCATCGACGCGGCGCACAACCGGGTGATCCTCGGCAGCAATGACGACCTGTTCAGCGACATTGTGCAGATCACCGGCTGCAACTGGATCGCGGGCACGCCCCCGACCGGACCGGTCCGCTGCACCGCAAAGATCCGCTACCGTCACACCGCGCAGCCCGCATGGCTGACCTTCACCGACCCGCAAAACGCCGTTCTGCGCTTCGATCAGCCGCAGCGCGCGGTCACGGCGGGGCAGTCTGCGGTGTGGTATGACGGCGACTGCGTGCTCGGCGGCGGGGAGATCACCGGGACAATGAGAGCAGAGAAGTGAGAAATGAGAAACGTGCGCAGACAGGAACCGCGGGCTCCGCGCCGTTTCTCATTTCTCATTTCTCATTTTGCCTTGCAATACTGCAAAATTTGTGGTATAATAAGGTGAACAGCTATACGATACGACAAACGACGATACGGGGGAACACAAATGAAGCACAAGCACAGTGCCGCCGGGCGCAGCGGCAGCTACCGGGTCGCGCTCGGGGGCATTGTCTCGGCGCTCTGCCTGACGGTGATGTTTCTCGCAGGCGTGATGCCGGCGCTCTATATCGCCGCACCGATGGCGGCGGGCATGCTCATGCTGATTCTGGCGGAGGAGGTCTCCCGCGCGTGGGGCTGGCTGACCTATATTGCCGTCAGCCTGCTCTCGCTGATCGTGATCCCTGACAAGGAAGCGGCGCTGATGTTCATTCTCTTTTTCGGGTATTACCCGCTTCTGCGCAGCATTCTGGCAAAGATCACCCCGCGCGGACTGCGCTTTGCGGTCAAGCTCGCGATCTACAATGTCTTCCTGATCGCCGATTATCTGCTGACGGTCTATGTGCTCGGTCTGCCGACCTTTGCGGACACGCTGCCGTGGATGTACGCCGCACTGCTCATCGGGGCGAATCTGCTGTTTCTGATGTATGACGCCCTGCTCTCCCGCATCGGGCGCTTCTACCGCAATTATTTCGTGAAGCGCGTGCTCGGGCGGCGCAGAAAATAAAAATGAGCGGGGAGCCCGCGCGGGCATTTTGGCTCCGCGAGCCGTTTTGCATCCTCACCCAATTTGCGTGACCGCACGGCGTCGGCGCGGCGGGGAGCCCCCGCTGGGCGCGGAGCCCGCGCTGGCAATTCCCTCCGGGTGCTTTTTCGCGGAGCCTCCCAGTTTCGCGCTACACACGGCGCTGATGCGCCTTCTTGAGGGTCGATACTCCCAGCCCGGAGCCCGGGCTTGGAGCCCCCGCGGGCGAATATCTCCTGTCGGCTCCCTACTGCATGTTCAATGAATCCGAGGTGACAATTATGAAGGTCAGAGGCTTCACATGGCCGCAATGGTGGATGTTCACACTCATATGGTTCGCGGTATGCTTTACGCTGTTCTGGTTCAGCGAGGTTTACCGCGATGTCGATGCCGTGATCTATCCCTGCGTGTTCTTCCTGATTTTTTCGATGCTGCTGGGACCGGGCACATGTGCGGGCTGTATGCCTCCGCCGGAATCGGAGGAGAACGCCGTGATCTGGCAGTTTCGCGTCCTGATTCTGTATGTCGCATGGTGGGGTCTGACGGCACTGCTCGCGCGCGGTTGCTTCCGGCTCGGGCTGCTGCCGCGATAAAATGAGAAGTGAGAAATGAGAAATGAGCCCGAAGCCCCACGAGTGCAGGCAAACGGGGCGATTTCCTTCGGGTACATATTTGCGGAGCCTTCCGATATGCGCAGCTGCACGGTGCCGGCATGCCTTCTTTCGGTGCGATACGCCCGAAATCAGCGGCAGAAACAACAGTGTCGGAACAACTCCTCACTTCTCACTCCTCATTCCGAACCCGCTTCTTTCCTCCTACCTTTACACTTCTCATTTCTCATTTCTAACTTCTCACTTCTGACGCACCGCTGAGGGTTTCGCTATGGTACATTTCAAGTGCCCCTGCTGCGGCATGATGCTGCAGACAAAGGACGAGAACACAATGACGACCTGCACGCTCTGCGGCGAGGAGGTGGGACCCCCGCCCCCGCCGAAGCACACGATGGAGGAGCTCGCCGAGGCACAGGAGCGCCGCGACCGCTGGCGGATCGTTTCCACTGCGGTCACCGGGGTGCAGCTGAGCTTTCTGGCGGCGGGGATCCGCTTTCTGGACCGCTTTGCCGGTTCGCCGTGGCTGGTGCTGCTCTGGGTGCTGAGCGTTCCGGTCGGCTCGGCGGTCATCAGCCTGCTGCGCCCCGATGACGCCTTTCTCGAAGAGCCGCCGCGCCCCAAGAGCCGCGTGCTGCTGTTTCTCACGCTGCTGACGACCATGCTGCTCATTGCAGCCGCAGTCGCCGCCGTGCTCTTTTTCATTGTCGTGATCCTCAACAATTAGGGGCGCGGAGCCCGCACCGGCGCCCGATATGACAATGTGATACCGTCGGAGGATATCGTATGACCGATTTCATGTGCCCGTACTGCGGCGCGATGCCGCTTGCATGGCTGCGCCCCGGCGGCGCTCACATCGAAAAGCCGCCGCGCCCGGTCAGCCGCGGCATCCTCTTCTGCGTGATGACCAGTGCGGTCATGATGATCTTACTCTTGACGGAGGCATATCCATGATCGAATTCCGATGCCCCTTCTGCGGGACCCTGCTGCGTTCCGGGGAGGGCGACCGCGTGATCTGCGTCTGCTGCGGCGCCGACCTTTCCGCCGGCGGTTCCGTGCAGCCGGAAACACAGCATCTTCTGCAGCAGGATATGCCCCGCTGGGGTTCGCCTGTTTCGCAGCAGCAAGGTCAGCAGCCCTATGCACAGCAATATCCGCAGCAGCCCTACGCGCAGCAATATCCGCAGCAGCCCTACGCGCAGCAATATCCCCAGCAGCCCTACGCGCAGCAGTATCCGCAGCAGCCCTACGCACAGCAGTATCCGCAGCCCGCTGCACAGCAGTCAGCTCCGATGCAGCGGCAATATTCAGAGGAGGAACGCCGCGCCGCACAGAAAAAGCGAACCGGCTGGCGGATCATGAATCTTCTGCTCTACCTTGTGCAGATCGTTCTGATCACAGGCGGTGTCTATATGGACGACGTGGGCAAAGAGATCGGCGCGTTCATGATCTGCGGCTGGCTGCTGTCCACGCTGTTTTTCGCGATCGCCTCCGCCGCCGCGCGCCCGGACGACGCCTATCTCGAAAAGCCGCCCGCCATCCGCAGCCGCTTTTTGCAGGGGCTGATACAGTTCCTGATCGGCTGCACCTCGTTCATCACCGGCGCGGTTCTCTGGGCGATCATCTCGGAGATTTTCTGAGCTTCTGAGCAGGTCAAAGTAGCAGGGCTGGTCAGCAGTTCGGAGTCAGGAGTTGTTCCGTTCTCTTTTACTTCTGCCGCCGAAATGACGGCTGCCAACGGGGCTTGCCATTATGAATTCATCCCCGTTTGCTTGCAAACATCAACTCCTCACTCCTCACTTCTCACTAAACAAATGTCAATAATTGCGGAACGGGGTCACCTCCGTCCGCATGAATAATAAAGGAGATTTATCAGGCTATGGACAACATGCAAGGAATGAAGCGCACCTGCTACTGCGGCGAGGTGCTCGAGGCAGGCAAAACCGTCACGGTCGGCGGCTTTGCGGATACCGTCCGCGACAAGGGCGGCATCATCTTCATCGTGCTCAGAGACCGCACCGGCGTGGTGCAGCTCACCTTCGACGACACGACCGACCGCGCCGTCTTTGAAAAGGCAGCCTCCGTCAGAAGCGAATATGTGCTGCTGGCAAAGGGCGAGGTGCGCGAGCGCGAGAGCAAGAACGACAAGCTCCCGACCGGTCATGTCGAAATCTATGTCACCGAGCTGCGCATTCTCGCAAAGGCAAAGACCCCGCCGTTTGAGATCACCGCACAGACCAAGGTCAACGAGGAGCTGCGCCTGCGCTACCGCTATCTCGACCTGAGAAGAGCGCCGCTGCAGCAGAATCTCATTCTGCGGCACAAAATCGCGCAGTGCGCCAGACAGTATTTCTACGAGAACGGCTTCCTCGAGATCGAGACCCCGATGATGATGAAATCGACCCCGGAGGGCGCGCGCGATTATCTCGTTCCCTCCCGCGTGCACAAGGGCGAATTCTACGCGCTGCCGCAATCTCCGCAGATCTATAAGCAGCTGCTCATGGTCGCGGGCTACGACCGCTATATCCAGCTGGCGCGCTGCTTCCGCGACGAGGACCTCAGAGCCGACCGTCAGCCCGAATTCACGCAGATCGACCTTGAGATGAGCTTTGTCGACGTCGACGACATTCTCGATATCACCGAGGGCTTCCTCATCCGCCTGTTCCGCGATGTCATGGGCAGAGAGCTCAGGACCCCGCTGCCCAGACTGACCTACACCGAGGCGATGAACCGCTTCGGCTCCGACAAGCCCGACCTGCGCTTCGGCATGGAGATCACCGACCTCTCGGAGACTGTGAAGAGCACTGAATTCCCGGTCTTTGCCAATGCGCTCGCAGAGGGCGGCTCGGTGCGCTGCATCACCGCGAAGGCTGCAGCATCGGTGCTCACGCGCAAGGAGATCGACAAGCTGACCGAGACCGTCAAGGGCATCGGCGCAAAGGGGCTTGCCTATATCCGCTGGGTCGATGCGGAGCCGTCCTGCTCCTTCGGCAAATTCATGAAGGAGGGCGAGCTTTCCGCGATCTGCAGGGCGGCAGGCGCAGAGCAGGGCGACGTCGTGCTGATCGTCGCGGACAGAAATTCCGTGACGCTCCCCGTGCTCGGTGCGCTGCGCAATATCCTCGGCAAAAAGCTCGACCTTATTCCCGCGGGCGAATACAATCTCCTGTGGATCACGCAGTTCCCGTTCTTTGAGAAGAACGAGGAGACCGGCGAATGGGAGGCGATGCATCACCCGTTCACCATGCCGATGGACGAGTGCCTGCAGTATCTCGACACCGCCCCGGAGAAGGTCTTTGCAAAGGCGTATGACCTTGTGCTGAACGGCACGGAGCTCTGCTCGGGCTCCATCCGCATCACCGATTACGAGCTGCAGCAGAGGATGTTTGAATCGCTCGGTCTGACCGACGAGGAGATCGAGGCGAAATTCGGCTTTTTGGTCGAGGCGTACAAATACGGCGCACCGCCCCACGGCGGCCTCGGCATCGGGCTGGACCGTCTCGCGATGACGCTGGCACAGGCGGAATCCCTTCGCGACGTGGTCGCCTTCCCGAAGGTGCAGAACGCACGCGAGCTCATGAGCGGCTGCCCGTCGCCCGTCGATGCCGACAGCCTTGACGTGCTCGGAATCGCGATCGCAGAGCAAGACGAAGACTGAGCGGAAGGCAGAAAGTGCGTTCGCAGTTAGGAGTGAGGAGTGAGGAGTTGTTCCGTCACTTGCATTCCGCATTCACCGCAAATAATAGCAAAGGAATCAACCAGCCATGACTGTAGATGAAATGATGAAGCAGGTGCAGGGCGAAATGGGCGATGACCCGCGCGCGAACCTGAAAAAAATCGCCGAGATCGCCGATACGCTCCGCAAGGAGCCCAACGCCGCAGAGCTGCTCGAGGCGCTCGCGGGCTACGCCTACGCGCAGATGCCCGAAGAGGACAGAGCCGCGATGGAGGAAACGACCTTCGCCGCCGGCAAGCGCATGGATCAGACCTTTGCCGACGCGCAGAGGCTGATCAGGGAGAACAAGCCCGAGGAGGCTGCAAAGCTGCTCGGGGCGATCTCCGAAAAGATCGAAAAGCACTTTGAGAACGGCGAGACCAAGTGGTTCTCCTTCCGCAACCCGTTTGAATACCATGTGTACCGGTATTACTATCCGAAGGACACGAATTTCGAGCGCGCGCCGTTCGATTTCGCGCACTATCTCGTGACCTATGCCTATACACTGATCGAGATCGGCGAGACACCCGCCGCACGCCGGGCGCTGCTGCGCGCGATCCTCTTCAACCCCGTCGGCGCGGATATCCGCTTTGAGTATGCCGAGCTGTGCAAGCTGGCAAAGAATATGCCCGACCTGCTCGAGAGCTGCCGCGTCACCGCAAAGCTCGCGACCTCGGCAGACCGCATGGCACGGGTCTGTGCAAATCTCGGGTTTTACTGCGAGGAAATGGGCGAGCTCTATGCGGCGGCGGTGTTCTATTTCGAGAGCATGCGCTTCCTGCCGACCAAGCCCGTGGAGGTCTCGCTGCAGGATGTCGTGCGGCACATGAAGGTCGAGGGCATGAAGTTCGTCCCGCCGACGAAGGAGCAGATCACCGCGACCTATACGCAGTTCGGTGTCCCGGAGATGCCCAACAGTGCGCTGGTCAATCTCGCGCTCGTGCTGGCAAAGGAGGCACAGGAGTACAAGCGGCTCGATCTGGAAGGTCTGTTCTACCGCGTCGCATTTGATATGACCAACAACCCCGAATTCAAATCTGAGCTCGACCGCATCGACCGCGCGATCGCCGCGGCAGAACCGCAGGCGTAAGCATCCGCCGCAGACGCCGCACGGGACAGCCGGAGCAGGGAGGTTCTCATGGATATTGCAGCAAAACAGCAGGAAGAGAAGAAAATCTCGAAGGGCATTGATATCGCGTTTATCATCATCGGACTTGCGATGCTGTTCGGGCTCGGCGCGCTGTTCGGCAGCGGTGTATGGAAGCATCTGACATATCTGACCGCAAAGGACAAGATCACCGTGACCGGAAAATATGTCGATTCCGTGCGCAAGGAAACCGGCGTGAAGGTGAAGCAGTACGAGGACGGGACATGGGAATATGCCGATCTGTACGATGTGACCTATGAATATGAGGTCGACGGACAGACCTGCACATTTACCCGCAGGGATGTTTCCACATTCACGAAGGACGACGTCCCGCTCCGCCTCTACCGCACCGGCAGCGGGGAATATCAGCAGACCGATATGTACGGCGCTTGGGCGGGGATGCAGTGGGTACTGCTCGCGCTCTCTGTATATCTCGGGCTGAAGGCAATCCGATTCGGCGTCAGATCGCTGAAACAGGACAAGCAGAAGGAGTCAGTAACCGACACATGAATAAAGGAATCAAAATCACACTGCTCACGCTCGGCAGCATCATCGCTGTCGGCGGCGGCGCGGTGCTCGCATTCGGCGGCAAGCCGTTCGTCACACGCGCAAAGCAGGAATATCCCGACACGGACGCGCTGACCGCGACCCCCTATCCCTACGGCGACCGCGCAGTGCCCGCTGACTATGTTCCCCTGACGCGCGGCGCATGGACGATTTCTGCACCCGCGGAGCTGGTCTGCGCCTACAAGGAGGGCGACAGCGAGGTCAGAAAGCGCTTCTATACCGCAACATACGGCACGGACGGCAGGGTCGGGCTGGTCTTTATGGACCCCTACGCCTTCGGGGAGCTCGATCTCACCGGCGGCGTCGAGAAAAGCAAGGTCGGCGCCGGCATCGCAGACTATGTGATGAGGAGCTATGCCAGAAAGCTCGGCTATCCGATGGACAGCTGGTATACCCTCTACGACCTCTGCTATCACCTGACGAGCAAGGACGCGGGCAGCAGCCTGCGGAACGGCATGGGGTACTATCTGTTTGCCTGCCTGAAAGATGAGACCGTCCTCAGCGACGCGTGGGAATTCCACACCGACACCGCAGACGGCTTCATCCAGATCAATTATGCAGCGGAGGACAGCAGCACCGTAACGCCCTACGGCGTGGTCGTTGACCTGTTCCCGAGATCCGACCGCAACACCGCGCACGACCTCATCATCAAAGCCTCCGACGAGGACACGCTCATCAACATGATCAATTCGTTACAGTTTGACCCGACCAAAGCGGAAGGAGCCGATTCATGAGAAGCATTCTCCCCTCCGACAGCCGTCTGCGCTATATGGGGCGCATCGACCGCGCAGACCCCGACGCACCGGTCTTTTACTGGCCGGGGTCGCTCGTGCAGCTGCGGTTCACCGGTGATACGCTGGCAATTCAGATCGAAAACCACAGCTATGACGCCGGAAACGGCAACGGGCTTTCGCTCGGCTTTCTGCTCGATGACGGCAAGCCGCAGATTCTGACGCTCGCACCCGAAAACGATGTGCCGCAGACCGTGACGGTCAGGGCGGACGGCGCAGGGGAACACCGCATCAGGATCTGGAAGCGGCAGGACGGTCCGCACTATTTCACGCTGCGCGGCATTTCGGTCGCGGACGGCTGTGACATCGCGCCGCTCGAGCTGCCCGCGCGCCGGATCGAGGCATTCGGCGATTCGGTCACGGCGGGCTCGTGGGTCGAGCTGACCGAGCGCGTCGGCAATGTCGATTATCCCGACTACACCGCAAAATACGACAATGCTTGGTACAGCTACGCGATGCAGACCGCGAGGCTGCTGAACGCGCAGATCCATCTGACGGCGCAGGGCGGCATCGCGCTGCTCGACGGCACCGGCTACTACGAATACGGCGCCGTCGGCATGGAAACCGCCTACACAAAGCTCAGCTATCAGCCCGCGTCCGGCAGGCTCACCGAATGGGATTTCTCGCAGTATATCCCCGATACCGTGATCTTCGCGATCGGGCAGAACGACGCCCATGTCGGCGACAGGGACAACGTCATTCCCGATGCGGAGCACCGCGCACGCTGGCTCGATGCCTACTGCCGCATCATCCGCGACCTGATGGAAAAATATCCGCAGGCAGATTTCATCCTCACGCTGACCGTGCTCATGCACGACCCCTATTGGGAAGCGCTGCTCGATGCCGCATGGGAGATGCTCGGCAGCCCGCGAGTTCACCGCTTCCGCTTCACGCGGTCGGGCAAGGCGACGCCCGGGCATCCGCGCATTCCCGAGCAGTGCGAAATGGCGTGTGAGCTCACGGAATTCATCATGGGGCTGCAAGCTGCGGAGAGCTGACGGCAGTAGCACGCCGCGACCCGGCACAGCACGAACCACAGCGCCGAAAAGCGCAGGCAGACCTGTCCGAGCAGATTGAACCGCAGCTCCGAATAATCCCACACATGCCAGCCCATGATGAGATTGTCGAACACACCGACCGTGAATTCGGCGCAGGTGACAAA
>JAEEGL015819314.1_pt1 | contig 39725 bp, 37 predicted proteins | sample 9134231 | NCBI WGS metagenome assembly JAEEGL01 (sample SAMN16246548, study PRJNA631951) | gut metagenome | biome: gut microbiome; feature: rumen; material: fiber-attached | host: Bos | place: Iran: Karaj | collected 2018-10
GGCGTATATGCCGAGGTTATAGGTCATATGTCGCGCCCAAAACTTGGGGTTTTAAACATTGGTGAAGAATCCACCAAGGGCAACGAAACATTACAACAAATAAACAATCTGTTGTTGGCGCACAGTGCGGAATTACCGTATGAATATATTGGTTTTGTTGAACCTACAGACATCAGTGCTGGCCGGGTCCAGGTTGTTGTTACGGATGGTTTTACGGGCAACATAGTTTTGAAAACGGTCGAAGGAACGGCAAAACTTATCAAACGCGTAATCAGCGAGAATATGAAAAAATCGTGGCTTGCGATTATTGGCGCGTTTTTCTTGGTTCATGTTTTCAAACGGTTAAAGCACAAGATTGACCCGCGTTCTTATGCCGGCGCAACATTTTTGGGGTTAAAGGGTTTTGCAATCAAGACACATGGAAATTCGGATGCGTTGGCATTTGCAAACGCAATTCAATACGCGGCCACTTTGGCACGGAACGATTTGAACGAAACAATCCGCATTCGCGCCGCATCTTTGGCACATATCCGTTCCGAATTACAGTAATTTCATTGTTTGTAATTATATAGCAAATATGATAGAATATCCCATGATAAAAACACTGAATATGGGACCGGCAAAAATTATATTTTTTCCGATGGCAATGTTGTTTGGTATGATGCCAGCAATTACATCACATGCCGCGCAAATGACCCCCCAAATACAAGAACTGTTGCGCCAAAAAGAAGAAAAGGCAAAACAGTTAGAATCATGTGACGGTAAACGCAAGGCATGGATGATTGCGGGCATATCAACGATTGGATTAACGGCGGTCGGCATCGGTGTAAACATTGCCCAGGCCGGTAAGAGCAAGAAATTGGATACCTCGATAAATTCAGCGAATACGATGTTAAAAAATCAACAAACCGAATTAGACCGCATAAACACAAAAATTGCCGAGAAAAAACACCAACAACTTAATAACAGTCGTAATAATAAACAGGGAATCGGATCAGAAAATAGTGGTGCTGATAATGAAGAAACTGAATTTGTGAATGAAGAAAATATCGTGGACCCTGATATGAAAAACAACCCAACAGAACCCGAAGTTGATGTAACAAAATGGACCGAGGTAACATATAAATTGTGTAATAAAAATTTCGCGCCAGGTTCATCAAACGCCAGGTCTTTTTTATCAAGGTCAAATAATGGTCAATATTGTGATGGCGAAGGCGGTGGCAACGAATATGATTTTAAAAGAAATCCGAATACATGCAGCCAACAAAGATACAAACAGGTTGGTAATGGTGAATGGAAAGTCTTATTAAAAGATGGCAGGTCTTTGAAGGGGATAGCGGTATGCAGTAATACAGAGGCTGGCGAAGTAGGTGAATTGAGAGAAGAGATAGACACAAGTGGCAGCGGTCTAAATTGTTGGTGTCAATTGACTGAAACAGATTTGTCAGAATGTTTGGTTACCCCAAAATTTTCCTGGGCATTCATAGAAAAATATTGGTTAGTTGATAATGAAGATATGCAAGATTTAGAATTTGGTTATGAATACGGCATTCGTGATTTGATGCCGTCGGGATATTATCAACGTGGTCAAAATACGTGTCCTTGGTTGTGTGCGCTGGAATGTGGTCATCGTGTGTATGATTTAGGCAAGTGGTTGCAAAGGTCATTACATGGTGTCCCATTTATAGAACAATACATGTAATCATAAAAATACACATCGGCGGTTACCCGCCGATATGCTCTCCTTCCTTCCGGAAACCGGAAACTGTTTGTTTGCTGTGTAAAAAATTATGCCGCCATTGCGACCGTACTTGTGGATTTGCCTTCGTCTGCATCCATGATACGTTTTGCTTCGGCAAAGACCATCTCTTTTACACGCAATGCCAATTCTTTTGTGTCTAAACTTTCCGCCGCGACATCAAAATTATCGGTTCGAATTTGTAACGAAACATACGCACCAACCAAAGATGTGCGTGGCAAATCTTCGATTGAACGTGGTGCGTTGTTATGACCAATTTGCAATTCATCGCTAAGCGATATGATTTGCCGGTCGGCATTGACCCACACGGTTGTGCTAAGAACTTTGTGCAGAGCAATCATGATTTCTTTGATATTTTTTGGCATGTGGTGTTCCCTCCTTTCTGGGCGTTGTCAAAAATTCAAAGCAGTTTTTGTATTTACACGATGTATTTACAAATTACTGAATCAAATTTTTTGGTTGTTCCTTGTTTTTCCCAGAAAACCGCGTTTTCCTTAGATTTCTGGGGGTTTTATCTTTGGTCCCTTTGTCTATACACGGATGATAGAATAAAAACGAATCGTGGGTCAAGAAAAAAATGCAAAAAAATGAAAAAAATTTTATATCGTTACTAATTCTTTGCAATTAGACGAATTTTTCCGGAATAATTTTTGTTAATTTTTTTAATATGCGTCTAAAAATTGTCGTATCGGGGTCATGTTTGTGTATACGTGGCTTTTTATCACCGGGTCGCATGCCATTCCATACTGTATCATTGTTGTTGCGGGTTACATGCCAAGATGTTTGTGTGTCGCGCAAAATCATATCACGCACGCGTGCCGCAAATTCTGGGCTTTCGAAAATTGCGACATTTTCGGTATTATAATATGCGCTACGCGGGTCCAAGTTAAAACTGCCTATCCATGAAATTTTATCGTCGAATACTATGGTTTTGCTGTGCATTACTGAAAAGTGCGGTTTTTTTCGTGTTCGTTCGTGTCGGCGTTCGCGGATGTTTTCCGCCGAAGTCATAAATTCATACACATCTGCGCCGGCATCAATCAATTCATCACGGTAATTTTCCCATTTCCCAAATGCGGTTGGGGCATTGGTGGAAGATAACGAATTTGTAACAACAGTTATATGGACACCAGATTTTTCTTCGTCTTTCATTAAATCCATACCGCCACGACCTGGAACAAAATATGCCGCGGATACATACACATTGTTTTTTGTTTCGCGCCAAAGTCTGTTAAGTGCCAATATAATTTCGCCACGATATTTTTCTTTGCGTTCCATTGGCATTTCGACTTTGTTTGGTGGGTCAGCAATGAACCGGCCACGGCCCCAATAAAAATCAAAAAGATGATTTTTAAATTCGTATACCGCCAAAGATATAATTTTGTTATACCATCGGATGTTTTCTGCGCTGCGTCTTTCCAGTTCGGCGAATTTTTGTTCCAGTTTTTTCATGGCGCATTTTGATTTTGCCTTTGGAATAACATACGCAGGTACGGCTAAATGATGCGTCCAATATTTATTAAAACTGTCCGCCGCGCCATGTGTGATTTCGCCCAAGAACAAAACATCTGTATCAGAAAAGTTGGCAGATGTTTCAGGTACAAAATAATTACTGCCCACGTTGCGGCCACCGGTAATCAGGGCGATATTGTCCACAATGAACAGTTTGTTATGCATACGCGAGTTCAGCCGGTTAAAGTCCATCAATATTTGCGGATAGTATAAAATGCGCCACCGATGTTTTACGGCATTAAATATTTTAACTTCGATGTTTGGGTGTTGATTCAATAATACGACATCTGCGATATCAGAATTTGTTCCATAATCGTCAATCAGTATTCGCACCTTGACCCCGCGGTCGGCAGCATTTTTCAATTCGCCGATTAAAATGCGCGAGGAAAAATCGTTACTGTAAATATATGTTTGAATATCGATAGTTTTTGTTGCCATACGTGCGAACGCGGCGCGAATAAAGAACGCAGACATACCGTCTTCTATCAAACTTGCGCCACTGACTTTTTCGCCCATGTTTAATTCTTTGGCGTACTGTTTGGCGATTGGGGTACTCATAGGGTCGTATTCAGCATCAGCCGCAACAATTTTAGGATTGTATGCAGCCAATCTCCGGTCGCGCAAACTGGTTGGGATAGTAGTGCACCCAACGAACGGCAATGCCAACAACAGCCAAGAAAGATTATGCCAAGACATAACATAATTATAGCCTGTTGTTTGTGTTTCGCAAGTCAAATCGCCCGCGGAAAGAAATCACACTGTAACAAAATTTATTTTTTGCGATGTTTTTCACTTGCGTTAACAATTGGTATAATGATAAAATGCATGGAACGGAAGGAAGAATTTATCATGAAAAGACTTGCTATATTTATTGGTGGCCTGTTTATGCTACCCGCATTTGCTGAGGTTGCACCGGTTTTCTATGAAGATGGAATAGAGTATTCAGATGTCGTATATGACGAATACGGCAATCCAATTTTGGATTATGAATACGATGATACTGATTTAGTTTCCGATACGAACGAGAACGCAACAAAGCCTTCCGTTTCTGGCGCACGCGTCGTGTCGGGAACACGTTCGAATGCCACTAATCGAACAACGGTTGGGCGTGCAATTCCAACGGCCACAACGGCCACATCATCAAATGGCCGGGCATCTGCGGCAAATTCTTCCCGTGTGGTTGCGGCGCGAACAACGACAAATTCTTCCCCTCGTTCAACGTCAAATTCGCGCGGTGTTGCATCGCGTACTACATCGACCACGGCGGCCCGCACAACGGGTTCAACCGCGGCCACACGTGCGGCGGCAACGCGTGCAACGGGTGGTTCGGGTCGTGCCACATCGGCCCGCACTGGTTCGGCCGGTACCGGTACGGTGGCGCGGACGGCGACAACAACGCGCACAACAACGGGTGCGCGCACGGCGAATGCTTCGCGTGTATCGCGTGCGGCGACAAAATTAAACACTGTGGTAACCACCACGACCATACCAACGGAAAATGTAACGGTTTATACGGATGGTGATCCGTTGTACATTGGAACCAATGCTGCGGCAGATCGTATGGGTGCGACATCGGCGGGCAATCGTAATACAGCGAGAAATCGTGCGAGTATTGTTGCAAGTGAAGTTGGTCCGGGTAACCGTGGGGCAAGTTTGCGTAACCAATCTACTCTGCGAATGTCAACAATTACTAGCGGGGCCAGCACATCTGTATCGAACGAGGTTATTACCCCCGAAGATATGGACGAATTGGCGGAATTAACAGATTATTGCAAGGCGCAATATGCGGCATGTATGGATAATTATTGTAATGTCTTGGATGATAACCAGGGTCGTTGCAGCTGCAGTGCGAACATCAAAAATTATGCCAAGGCCGAGGCGGCATTAAAGGCGGCAACCGAAGAATTACAAGAGGTTGCCCAAAAGATTCAATACATTGGTTTATCTGCGCGTGAGGTGGAAACTTTGTTCACCCAGACCGAGGCCGAATTGAAAATGCAATCCACCACGGATACAAGCCAGTTAAAGACAAGTCTTGATAAAATCAAAGACATGATAATAGATGTCCAATCTGGAAATGCCACATCAAACAGCACATCTGGTTTGGCATTTGATTTATCGGGTTTGTTGGATTTCACAATCGACAGTACTGGTTTTGATTTGACTGCGTTCTTGGGCGGTTTCGGCACAAGTGGTAACACCATAAACAACCAACGTGGTGCTGAATTATTCAAAACTGCAACCAATCGGTGCAAGGCTAATGTTTTAAAATCCTGCACTGCCCAGGGTGTAGATGCGTCATTGGTTACAAATGCGTACGATTTGGAAATCGACAAAGAATGTATCATATACGAACGCAATTTGAACGATTCCAATGATCAGATGGTTGCCACGGTCCGCAACGCAAAAAGTGTTCTGCAAAAGGCGCGTTTGTTGGTTGAGCAGTCTAAAAATGAATACGATATGCGTGGGTGCATAAATGCGCTGGATTCCTGTATGCAGGATGAATATGTCTGCGGTTCCGATTATGAAAAGTGTTTGGATCCGTCTGGTCGTTACATCGTAAATGGCGAGGTTGTAATTGGTACCGACCCTGGTCGTGCGGTCAATGGTGTTAGTGACGGTGCAACGGGTGTATTGGATGGGAATATCTGTTCGATGAACCTGTATAACGTGTGGAATTATGGTAATTCTACGCCGGGTCAGACGGATGCAAGTCAGACTAACTGTAAAAATGCATGGAACAGTTACAGTTTGCAATCCGGCAACGGCAATTTATCGGACTATATCAAAGAAACCCTTGGCGAACATGACGGCCTTGGGATGTCGCAGTTTATTCAAAACAAGATTGGTTGGAATGAAAAGGATAAAAATTACGGAATGTGTATGTCTGTGTTGAACAAATGTCAAGATTTTACATACACAGGCAACGGCACATCGCGTAAATATAACCCCAAGAACGAGGTTGTAAAACAGTATTTGGACCGCATCTTGATTCAAATCAAGGCAAAGCAGGATGAAATTCTGACCGAACATGCGGAAAGTTGTATTACCGATGTTACAACATGTCTGTCGCAAAACAATTATCCGTTTGACGAAGTTGCAGATAACGTTGTTGCGGCAAACATCGCTATTAACGCGTGCCGTTCAACGATTGTAACATGTATGTCGGTTAATGGATATTCGGTTGATAACCCAACCCCAACCGATTTATCGTCATGGATTTGCGGCATCACCACAGGCAGCCCAGATTGCATCGCCAGTGGTGGTGAAACGCCGACAGAAACATATACTGTCACATTTGATTGCTGGGATGCAAGCTGGGGAACCGTCGCCTCGATCACACAATCAAGCCCAGGGGCCTATATAACTTTGCCATCATACGGATGCACACCACCAAATGCAACCCAGACGGGATGGAAATTGCCGTGGGTGATGGGTGGTGCAGTAAAGCATGCCGGGGACAGAGTTAAACCCACGGGCAATGTTACGATTGATGCATATTACAACAACAATACCGTAACGGTCACATTGAATCAAAATGGTGGCGGTTCTAATGGGACTTTGTATTTTGCGGATAATACTTGGTACCAAGATTCTGGCAAGTCACAAACCGTATCATCTGTGCCAGACGGTATGCACCCAACGCGCAGTGGTTACACTTTCCGTGGTTATACCAACACCAAACAAACACCGGATATAACATCAAACAGACAATTAAATAATGTTTCGTTATTAGAAAATAACGAGCTGGTTATCAACAAGAATTATGGGTTTACCACCAACAACCCGTGGTTCGAGCAAGGGGCCACATCTGCCACTATTTATGCGGCATGGGCAAAAAATTGTGTTGATACCACACATTGTAAATTAGAGATTTCTCCGGACACAGGTCATGTTACTTATACGCAACAAGGAACTTGTCCTAACGGGTGGACCGGTGATACAGAAGGTTATTCTATGACATGTGCAACTGCGGATGGGTTACAATATCAAACAATTAATTTGAATGATAATTGTCCAGAAGGTGGATGTACAAAGGCCAGCAGTCCAAATCCAATTTATTACGTAAGACAGAAGGGAAATACAAATTATGAAGCAGGGAAATGGTATAAAACCGAACCGTCTGAATCTAACACGAATCCATCAAATGATAAAATTACACAATTAACCCAGACTCCGACTTCATCCTATTCGTTTAAAGGATTCTGGGAGGTGTTAGAAGGTTCATCAACCCAGGCCATAAGTTCAAATGGAACCATATTGACAAGTTATGTCCCGTATAATTCCATGAGTTCATTAACTGCGAATTGGGACAGACTTAAATTTACATGGACATGCAACAGCAATTGCGCCAATGGCCAGAATGGCTTAACGTACGTGTCATCGGGAACTGTTGTTACGGCAACAACCTACTGTGGTGAGAATGCCTTGTGGAGTCGGTGTAATGGACAGGCATGGACGGGCGGTCAATCTACGTATACTGTAAATACAGAAACCACTTGCACGGCGACATGTAATGGCGGTAGTGGCGCTCAAAGGGGTTCCAATTGGATAGAACTTGATATACCAGAATAATTTAAACAACAGGAATGTGATTATGAAAAAGGTATTATTTTATTCATTTTGTGGTTGTTTTATGACCAGCGCCGCCGTGGCGATGAGTCTGTTTATGGATGTTGGTACAGAAAGCCAGTGCGGTGGTTTCTGTTTGGTTAATCCGGGTAATGGCGAATGTTGCCCAAGTGATTCTGTTATGGCCAAATTGAACGTCTCGGCGGACAATGCGTCCAAGGTTTTGGATGGTTTGTATATTTCCGATGGTGGAAAAAATGGAATAAAATTATTCGATAACACGGGCGCACCCCGCAGTCTTTCAACCGATGAACTGAATTCTATCAAGGCCGCCGCAGAATCCGCCGCCGCAGAGGGCGAAACCATTCATTTGGATAAAAAACAATATAACAGTGGAACAATATTTACATGGTTGGATCAAGAAACCGGCGAGGTTGTTGAATCACAAACACCACCACGTAGCGGAACATGCGATTTGTTGGAAATAGTTTTGGTTCCATGTACTGGTTATCCAAGTTGGTATGCCGGACAAACTTTTTGGAACCCAACTTATCAAAATCGAAAAGTATGTAACTATACAAATACCCAGAGTATATTCTATAACGTTAATAATGGATATTTTTCCAGTCGCGATTTAACAGAAAGCAATCGTTATAAAGATGAAACGCATCCAGATGCGGCCAAAACCCTTACACCGCCGACATTGGCCGGACATACATTCCGTGGGTGGTTTCCAACATGGTGGAACACTGCGATTACAGATACATCATCATATATAAATAACCTTAGTCCATACAGAACAATTGGTCACGCATACTATATTCCATGGAAAAGCAGCGATTTAAGCCAAGGTCTGTATTTGGCCCGTCCAGATTGGACATATTCCAGTGGAAATTGTAAATTATATTTGTTTGCGGGTTGGGCCGAAAACTGTGTTAATCCTGAACACTGTGAAATAAAGATATCTGGCAAGGCAGAAGAGGGCATACGTTCTCTGGACGATAAGATAAATATATCAGGTCGTTGGTTGCCGGGTGCCGTTGAATATAAATGGAAAGGTGACACATGCCAGAATCCCCAAGGTTATACGGACATCACCAAAACATATACATATCCTGGAACAAGCAATACCATTGACTTTACGCATCATCTGGGGAACAAAAATTTGGGTTGTGCGGCCGTGCCGAGAATCAAACTTACGTACCATGGTAATAGCGTAACCACCTATGATTATTGCGATATCGATGGAACAGATACAGTTACAATCAAAAACAGTATCAGCAACCAAACCATATCCGCCGTGGCATATACATCTGGTGGAGCGGCGGTGTTTGAGGCAGGCGACACGGTCAATTGCAAGGTTGGTACAGGTGGATTTACAAATTATACACCAAATGGTAATGACTATGATGTTGATTTGTATCCGGCACAACCCGTAATGACAGAAATTCAATTAAAATACAGTGTTAGTTTGCCAAATTCAGGTGGCAATTTATCAACATTATGCACAGTTACCGAGACATGTACCGTGGGATCTGGAACAACATTGCAAAGTGAAATTACGTGTTCAGGCGAAACCGTTCAAGTGTCCAAATGGACAAATACCGGTGGTACAGAATTTACTGCTGGTTCGGCGCAACAGTGTAACGAAAACAATTTCCCTGTCACATACAGCAATGGTGTTTATACATCAACATTAACCGGAACAATCGCGACACCGACGGTTATTCATGTAACATTGGAAACCAAAGGCGGAACAATGGATGGTGAATCTGTTTCGATTACCAAGGGCGAAGAATTATTGCCGAACATTGAACCAACACGCGAAGATGGCGCGGTATTTATGGGTTGGTATGCCAAAGGGGCAAGTGAAAACACCGCCAGCAAGCAAACCATTATCGGAGATAATGTTGCCGATGGGGCAACATATGTTGCGCGCTATGGTTGCGAAACCGGCAAAAGCATGAATGGTTATGGAACCTGTGTCGATGAATCGGGTAACACAGATTATATTGACAAATCAGGCGGTTCGGTTCAACCGGGCCAGATGAATTGTTGGCGTCCGACCGGTCCAAACGGATCATATGAAAATTATTGCCATTGGAAATTAAATGTTACATTACATGATAGTACGAGTTCGCAGAACTCCGTTACTAACAGTGGTATAACAAGTGGTAATGACGGATTAAAGTTGTTGTGCGAAGGCGCCGGGTGCAAAGTTGCAAGTGGTTCACCTAAAAACTGTTGCACGCCCGATAGCGGTAATGCAATCTCTGATCCAACATGTAATACTGGTGCTGGCCTTTTGTGCGCAAGTATAAGTACACCAATAGCAAATGGGTGGAAATTCCGTGGATATTTCAAAGACGATGTTGGTAATATTATTACCACTGCGGGGGATACCACATTTTCCGCATTTAGTAATTTCTTTCCCAAGAATTTAAATAACAGAACGATATCTGTTACCGGGCACGCGGTCGTTGTAATGGAAAACACACCGGTAGAAATCGTTTGTAACGGAACATGGCAATCTAGACCAGATGGAACCAGGTATTGTGTCGGGAGTCAAACAACCGCACCGTTAGATATAGATTTATATGGCGGATGGGCACAAGAATGTACAGTGGCTACATCTACAAATCCTTCAGAGTGCACATTGCAGATTGGTAATAATTGGAATATAAGCAATGGGTTAAGAAAAGGTAATGTCCGTTATGTAACATCATGTACAAATGGGTTCACATTGGATCCTAATACCAATAATACATATAATCCGCAATGTTCCAAGGATGAAGGTTCCTATACTGTAAATTATACGTTTGTTGATCAATATGGTGAAACGGTAAGCGGTTGCAACGTGTCCATTGATACATGTGGGGCGAACAGTACCTATTACATGCCTGGTCAGACAGCATGCGGTTCAAATTACACCATTAAGTACCTGCGTACTGACGATGGTTTGTATACACCGGGACATCCCGCTGTATGCAGTCATAACCTATTTGGTCAAACTGGAATGGTAACTGGTTACGCATGTCGCAATTCTTGTCAAATGGGTGATAATATACCGGGCGGCACATGCGTTATGGCATCTCTGGCGGGCGGTACTGTTAATGGTGGTGATGAAATAACAGATAATATTTGGAATAATTGCTATATTGTGCGGTGTAATGCTGGATATAAGTTGAATCCGGTAACCGCTGAATGCATATATCAAGGTAGTTAATTGGTTTACTGATGCATCCATAACAAAAAACGGGGTTTACCCCGTTTTTTATTGCAATCACTAACCACTATCCACTAACACTAACCACTAATGATGGGCAATCATATGTGCGACAATGCCCGCAATTGTTAAAATGGTAATAACTATCAAAATAATCCGCTGGGTGCGATGGTGATGTGTTTCGCCACAGTGTTCGCAATCACAGTCGTGATTATGAAAATATATTACCCATGACAATGTCAACATAATCCCTGAAAATATAAATAACCATATTTCCGCCTGTTCGGGAATAATTTCGTGGTCTGCGAAATCCGGCGCGACCATACCGACGATGCCCAATACCACCGGTAAAACACAGCAAAACAGATGCGGTAATATGCCCGCAATAATTCCCAAACCAATTGCACGATTCTTTTTTTTCATATTTATCCCGTTTTTTGGTATCCCCAGCCGGAATCGAACCAGCATCTAATTCTTAGGAGGAACTTGTTCTATCCAATTGAACTATGGGGACACATCCCGCTTTATTTTAACCTTTGATTTTGATATTGCAAGTTATATTAAAATATGTATAATGCAAGAACACAAGAAAATTAAGGTTTTTGATATGGGTAATAAACTTGTGGGATATGGTTCCTATTTACCGACACGTGTTATGACCAATGCAGATTTTGAACGTCTGATGGATACAACCGACCAATGGATTGTTGAACGCACAGGTATTCGTGCACGGCACTTTGCCGATGAAAATGAGACGGTTGCCGATATGGCGACAAACGCGGCGCGTGCGGCATTAAAAAAAGCAAATTTGACTATCGATGATATTGATATGGTAATTGTCGCGACAACCACACCAGAATTAGATTTTCCGTCTGTCGCGGTCCAGGTAACTGGTATGTTGGGGGCAACAAAAAATATTCCGGCGTTTGATGTGCGTGGTGCGTGCACGGGATTTATTTATGCGTTACATTGCGCGCGTGGTTTTTTTACGGCGGGCATACATGAACGTATAATGATTATTGGCGCAGAAAAGATGTCGCGCTTTATCGATATGACAGATCGTTCTACGGCGGTCTTGTTTGGTGATGGCGCAGGCGCATTGATATTTGAACGTTCCACGTCCAGTTATTCTGGAATTATTGATACCGTGGTTATGGCAGATGGAAAAAAATTTGGAATGTTGCACGGATCGCCAGACCACAAGATTATTATGAACGGGCCAGAAACATACAAGATGGCGGTCATGTTGATGCCAGATGCTGCGCGGTATATTATGGAACACGCCGGCATTACCCAAGATGATATAGATTGGATTGTCCCGCACCAGGCGAATATTCGTATTGTTCAATCTTGTGCGGCGCGTTTGGGTTTTCCAATGGATAAAATATTGGTAACGGTTGATAAGCATGCAAATACTTCTGGGGCATCGGGGGCGCTGGCATTGGCATACGCATTCGATAACAATATAATAAAACATGGGCAGTTGGTTTTGTACCCTGCGTTTGGCAGTGGCCTTACCTGGGGGGCAACACTTATAAGAGTATAAAAAAAAGAAAGGGGTAAAAGAAATGGCAACAATAACAAGAAGTGATTTGGCAACAAAGTTACGTGATGAATTTGGGTTCACGGCGGCGCAATCTGGAAAATTGATAGATTTAATTTTTGATGAAATTTGTGAATCTTTGATTAACGGGGAAGAGGTTAAATTTGCCGGTTTCGGTACGTTCAAGATTTTGGACAAATCGGCACGTGTCGCCCGCAATCCAAAAACAGGCGAAGCCGCAATTGTTTCTGCACGGCGCGTGGCAACGTTCCGCCCATGTAACGAGTTTCGCGAACGTGTGGCAAAAAAATAAGTGGTTATTAGTTTCTGGAATTTTGTTTACAATTCTAAAACAAAAATCGAAAACGGATGCTTTTGCATCCGTTTTACTAATCATTTACACTAACCGCTTTCTACCACAATCTAACACGTTTTTCTGGGGCAATATATAATTTGTTTTCGGGTTTTACATTAAACGCATCATACCACGCATCTATGTGCGGCAATATGCCGTTCACGCGCCAACGGTTTAATGAATGTTCATTAGTTTTAGTTTGAACCAAAACCTGTTCAGGTCTGATTGTACCCGCCCACGCGCCAGCATACGCGATAAAGAACCGCATATCGGGGGTAAAGTTTTGAACCGTTTCTGATTTGCGACCAAAATTTTTATATGCCGTATATGCAATTGTTACACCGCCATAGTCCGCTAAATTTTCGCCCAATGTGAATTCTCCATTTGCGTGCGTATTTGGCGCAACCAAAATATTATCAAAAAATTTTCTCATTACATCTGCACGTTTGGTAAACGCATCGGCATCAGACGGTGTCCACCAATCGCGCATATTGCCAGATGCATCGAAATGGCGCCCCATATCATCAAACCCATGTGTCATTTCATGCCCGATAATTGCGCCAATCGCACCATAGTTAAACGCATCGTCTGCATCCATATCAAAGAACGGCGGTTGCAATATACCGGCTGGGAAACAAATCTCGTTCGTTGATGGGTCATAATATGCGTTGATTTCGTGCGCGTTCATATACCAAATTGTAGAATCTTTTTCTTTGCCGATTTTTTCCATCCAAAAATCGTCTTCAAATTTTGCAACACGCATCATGTTTTCAAACAAATTTTCATTTTCATCGATATTTAATTTTGAATAGTCGCGCCATTTTGTTGGGTATCCAATTTTTGCTTGGAATGCATTAAGTTTTTCAATTGCACGCGCGCGTGTGTCATCCGACATCCAGTCCAATTTTTCAATCCGAATTTTATACGCGCGGCGTAGGTTTTCAACCAACTGTTCCATACGTTCTTTGGATGTGGCCGGAAAATATTTTTCAACATATAACCGTCCAATTTCTTCACCAATTGTTCCGTTCAATGTTGCGATTGCCCGTTTCCACCGCGGCTTTTTTTCCTTTTGACCTGACATCGTGCGATTAAAGAAATCAAATGATATATCGTATGTTCTGTCGTCCAAGAAAGTATCGGCAGCCAAAATTACACGATATTTTAAATAAGATTTTATTAAATCTAAATCGGTGTCATTTATAATTTTAACTGATTCGCGAATTGCCCCAGGTTGCCCAACATTTATAAACTTTGCTGCGTTGGCACCACGCGCATCAAAATATTTTTTCCAATCGAATTCGGAAAAATCGCGCATAAATTCATCACGCAACATTTTGTGATAATTTGCATGTGGGTCACGCAGAACTTCTTTGGTGTGGAAAGACTTTGCCATACGTTCTTCCAATGCATAGATTTTTTTCGCATTCGCGTTCACACCAAAGTTCTTTAATTGTGCAGCGATAAATTCAATATACTTTTTACGAATTTCTGTCGTGCGGGCATCATCGTCAAAATAGTAATCGCGCGCAAGGCCAATGCCGCCTTGACCGATGTTATACAGGTAATGTTCACTGTCTTGTTCATCCAATGCGACCGCATCATTCCAAAACGAAGAAATAAAACCATGCATCCGCCCCAAATATTCTGGCAATTCTGATTTTGATTTTATTGCGTCAATTTCATCAAAATATTTTTTAACTGGAACAACACCATCTGAATTAAGGCGCGTTTCATCCATTGTAATCTTATACAGTTTTCCGATTTTTCCGTTATCGTTTTCGGCAATTTCACGAACACGATTTAGATTTGTATCATGTAAAACATCAAATACCCCGTAACGAGTATAATCGTCTGGAATCGGGTTCGCACGCCGCCAACGCAGTGTAGCATAGTCAAAAAAATCCTCTGCCGGATTTACCGATGTTTCAATACTGCTGATGTTTATACCTGTGCTCATTGTTTTGCCCCCTTTAAAATGTATTGCAAAAATTATTGCCAAGATTACGGCGATAATGCCCAAGATGTTTAAAAAAGTATGTCGCATTTTATTTCACCAATTTTTCTATTAAATCATCCAAGACCAAAATGCCTGCGTTTGTTGCGGCAATCCGATCATTGGAAAACATTATCACATCTGGATGTGTTTTTGCAAATTCTATATTCAATATTTTTTTTATTGTATCATCAATATGTACACCACGCATTGTGCGCATACCCGTTATAACCCGTTCAATGGCACGTGCCTTATCCGTCATTGGTTGAAACATTTTGCCGGCACCTAATTCTTCATACCATGTATTATTTAAATATATTCGCCCCGCCGCACCATCACCAATGCCGATATATGGCGCGCCATCCCAAACATTTTGGTTGTGGCGACATTCGTGTCCAACCAAAGCATAATTTGAAACTTCATATCGGGGCAATTTTAAATTATCTCCAATGGCGATATACATGTCCGCCATAGTTTCGTTACTTGGCATATCAAGATTCATTTTGCCAAATGGTGTATTGGGTTCGATTGTCAATTCATACATAGAACAATGTGTGATTCCAATTTTATTTATTTTATTACATGTTTCGATAATGTCTTGTACATCTTCGCCTGGTAACCCATAAATAAAATCGGCCGATACACGAATTCCGCGATTAAGCCCGTTTTCAATCAGAGCAATGGCATCATGCGCATTATGAATCCGCCCCAAGAATTTCAATTTTGTATCGTCAAAAGATTGTACCCCAACCGAAAGCCGATTTACACCCGCCGTACAAAATTCGGTCAGTCTTGTATTATCCAAAGTTCCTGGGTTTGCCTCGATGGTTATTTCGGCATCAGGGGCAACATCAAAATTTTTGCGGATTGCCCCTATGATTTCCGAAAAATTTTTTGACGGGATAAGTGAAGGCGTTCCGCCACCGAAAAATATTGTCGGAATATGAATTTTCCCCAATTTTCGTGAGAAATATTCTATTTCATCAACAATTTTTTTTGTATATCCATCCCAATCAGGGTTGGAACAGGCATGTGAAAAAAACGCGCAATACCGGCACTTGGAAACGCAAAAAGGAACATGAATATAAATATTATGGGATGTAATCATATTACCAGCATATTACAACCGATGTGCAAAAGGGCAAGCGATAAATTGCTTTCTATAATTTAAAATTTATGATATAATACCCCAAGAAAAGGAATGAGAAAGGCGTTAATTTCGTTTTTGCCGGCGGTTTTGCTTCATTTTGTGGCATTTGGCGCGAATGAAGGGGTGCCGGTTTATTACCAAAAAGGCAAGGCCGCAAATTCCAATCAGTTAAATTATGGTAACTATGCGGACAAGGGATACACCAAATACGTTGGTACCTCTGGTTCGAAACAGGTCGTTGGTACACGCACATATACATATCGTAATGAATATAAAAAGGCTCCGGAATTTGTGGAATATGTTGATGGAATGACATACGCAAATGCCGGAACAATGACTGTTAATGGTGTCGCGCTTACTCCCGAAAATGAACGGAATTCATATTTGTATGCCGGATATTCACGGCGGTTTGCCGACTTTTCGTTCAAAACCGGTGTAAATTCCAGGTTGGAATGGGATGATATGGTTTTTAACGAGATAAACGCAGGCGCAAGATATAATCTTTCGCTAAGAAGTTTTGATGTGTTTGCTTTTGGAGATTATACATATGGCGATATGTCTCATGGTGGACTATCCATGGATTACGATTTGGAACCATACGATTGGGCCAGACCCTATGAAGGTATCTTTACAATATCTATGGGTGACCAAACCGGCCGGTCGCATCATCTGCGGTTTGGATTGGGCGCGCACCATATATGGGATATTGGTGGTTGGAAACTATCGCCGGTTATTGGATACGAAATATTCAAGCATGATTTAAAGATGTCTGATCATTTATATCCGAACCAGGGTATATATCTGCCTTTGATGACAAATATGGGCGAATATGTATATGGGGACGAGCATGGCGAGTATTATTCTATGCCGATTGATGTTACACCACCTGATAACTGGTACCAGGTTTGTATGGGACCCGAAGATATCAAGGTTGTTGTTCAAAATGGAACATCCAGTGGTTATGTTACAGGCCTTGGAGATTACTTAACAACTATGGATTATCAATCGTCAATGGGGCCAATCCCATGGGGTGTTTACGAAGGCGACTGTGTCATAATTGGTGGTGATGGTCCAATCAAGGTTGGTGGTATAACGCACATTTATAACACTACATGGAGTGGTTTTTATTTCGGTTTGGAAATTGAAAAACAAATGACACTGGCGGACAAATTACGTTTCTATTTCCAGGTTGGTTTGCCAAAGTATTCATCCGAAGGTATTTGGCCAAACAGAACCGATTGGCAGCAAAGCCCAAGTTTCTTGGACGAAGGCAGCAACGGTGCCTATTCATACACCGCCGAAATGGAATATAATTTGCGTCTTTCATCACGTCTTCAATTGGCATTAAAGGTCGATACAAATATGTTCCATGTCGGTCAAATTCCCGGTAAGTTATATATTGCTCAATACACAGAATTTGTGATGGACGAAAACGGACAATATGTATTAGATGAAGATGGTTTGCCATATTTACAAACTGTTCCTGCACATACCGAGAATATTAGCAATTCTTTAAAGGAAGCCAATTGGCAATCTTTTGGCATTCATCTTGGAATAAAATTTGCGTTTTAATAGGGAATAGGTTATGTGGCGCGTTTCTGCGTTTTTTGCTTTTTTGTTGGTATGTATGCCGGCCTTGGCCGATACAGGCAAATTTGACTTTGCCCGATGGGACTCCATTATGGATAACATCCGTGCGCGCGCCACGGCTCAGAATATATCAGACGATACAATAAATGCCACTTTGCGCAACCCAAAGTTTGTCCCATCCATTGTGAAAAGTGATAAAAATCAATCTGAATTTAAATTGACATTGGACGAATATCTGAAAAAGACGGTCAGTTCTACACGGATTACACGCGGTCGTCAAATGCGCACGAAATATCCAACATTGCTTTCACGCATAGACAATACATACGGTTTACCACCGCATGTTATTTTGGCATTTTGGGGTATGGAATCAAATTATGGCGAAGTCAAGGCGCGCCATCGTTTGGTAGATGCGTTTTTCACGTTAATTTATGATGGCCGTCGCGAGAAATTCTTTACAGACCAATTGTTGGCTTTAATGAAAATCGCCGATGATAATAAATTGGATATAACCACTATTCGTGGCAGTTGGGCCGGTGCCATGGGCCATTTCCAATTTATACCAACCACACTGGCATCGTATGGTGTTGACGGCAACAGCGACAATCGCGTTGATATTATCAACAGTATCGGCGATGCAATGGCCAGTGCCGGAAATTACCTTAATAAACTGGGGTGGAATAAAAATGAGCGCATCGTACGTCGTGTGATTTTGCCGGCAGATTTTGATACATCGCTTATGGATGGAAAAACCAAAAAGACACTTACCGAATGGGCAAAGATGGGTGTAATAAATTCTGACGGAACCCCAATTCCAACGGGAAATATGGTGGCGGGGTTGGTTGCGGATGCGGCAAATTTGCCGACCAATACAGATGACGATTTTTCGCCTGATTCTGATGTGGCACCACGTCCAGTAGTGGTTGCGTATTTAACCTATCCGAATTTTTATCGTATAAAAAAGTGGAACAATTCAAATTGGTACGCGATTGCCATTGCCGAATTGTCGGATACATTGAAATAAATTTCCCAAAAAATATGAAAAATAAAAATATTGCACAGGCGGCTTTTGTTTGGTATTCTTTAATAGTTGATTATTACCAAAGGAATAATTATGGCTATTAAAGTTCGTGATTTTGAAGTTCGGCTTACCCGTAACAAGGAAGAACGCCGTATGGTGCGACAATTGCGTTATGATGTTTTTGTAACCGAAGAAGGCGCATCGGCGACCCCAGAACAGCAAGAATTACACGAAGAATTTGATGATTTTGACCGGTATGCCGAATATATGGCCGTGTTTCACAATGGTAAAATTGTCGGATCGTACCGTATCATAGATAAAAAGGCCGCCGACAAAATGGGTGGGTTTTACACCGAAACCGAATTTAACATTTCTAAAATAAAAAAGGCTTCGGACAATATCGCCGAAATGTCGCGTGCATGTGTCGCCGCCGAATATCGTGAAAACGCATTGGTTATGCGTATGTTATGGGCGGGGTTAAGTGAATATGTTTTGCGCCGGCGCATTGCGGTTCTGTTTGGGGTTGCATCTTGGGTTGGGCAAAAGCCTGTTGAATCGGCCCAGGCAATATCATACCTGTATTACAATCATTTGTCGCCGTTGCGTTTGCGTGCGCGTGTTATATCGGAAAATTTTGCGCCTGGGGCCGACCCGCGCATGTCAAAAATGAATATTTTGCCACGTGCGTATGTTGATGAAGAAATTGCTAAAAAACAAATGACTCCACTTATCAAGGGGTATCTGCGTATGGGGGCCACATTTGGCCAGGGTGTGTTTATTGATAAACCATTTAATACATACGATGTATTCGTTATGATGCAAAGCAAGAATATGGATGCTGCGTATCAAAAACATTTCTATGGTCGCGAAAACGCCTTGGATCATTTGGATGTCAAACCACGTCCCATGCAAACATTGGGCAAAATTATGTTGATGCCGATTACGGGCTCGTTGAATATGCTGGGGGCGTTCTTTGAATTCTTGTTGCGTGAAGATGCGGCGGATGCAGAATTTATTGACGATGAAACCCAAGGTTCACAAGAGGATAATCAAGATGGCACACGTTCGTAAACAAAATGTTTTTAACACGATAACTGGCAGTCTGCGCTTCATCGCGTTTTGGATTATGGTTGTGATTCAATTACCGGTCATAATTTTATTACCTTCGCGTTCACGGTTATCGGTTAAATATATGGCGGTGTTTATGAAAATTTTGCTGGTATTGGCAAGTATCAAGATTGTAAAGCATGGCCAGATTTCTAAAAAACGTCCGCTATTGGTTGCGGGTAATCATATATCGGTATTTGAAATTGCGACTTTCCCAGTCATGTTCGGGGGCAGTTTTATTTCCAAAAACGATGTCCGCCATTGGCCACTGGTTGGATATATTGCGAACAAGTTTGGTGTGGTGTTTATTGACCGTCGGCCTTCGCATGCGATGGATGCGCTGAAATTGGTGCAAGACGAGATATCAAAAATTAAATATCCGTTATATATTTTCCCCGAAGGCACAACAACAAATGGTGCCTATGTCAAAGAGTTTAAAAGCAGTTTATTCAATGTTGCCGAAGGCACTGATGTTACGGTTCAACCGGTTGTAACACGTTATTGTTTGCACGATGGCACGCCAATAAGTGATGAAGATTTGGCGGAACATTATGCGTATTTTGATAATGCAAAGCAGACACAGGGACCGCATTGTTCCCGCGAACGCAGCGCGTTTGGTCAAATCTTTCATGTAATGGTTTTGGGTGGATTCCGCGTAGATGTCTATATGTTGCCACCACCACCCCTTGGGGGTATGGACAGGAAACAAATGGCAGAAACAATGCACAAAATAATTTCAGATAAATATATGGAAACCAAGGATTTAAAAAAATGAAAATTGAAAACTTATGTGTACGGCGTTTAATTGGCGATGTCGCCGGCGCAACAACACGTGGACACAAAATTGCGGTCAAAGGCGGTTATATATATCAAACCTTCCAAGGTGGTTATACTTTGACACCGCTTGGTTGGTCCGTTGTCCATAAAATTGAAAATATTATTCGTGATGAAATGAATGCAATTGAAGGACAAGAAATCTTGATGCCTGTTGTTTGTACCGCTGATTTATGGCGTGAAACGGGACGTTATGACGCGATGAGTGTTATCGCAAAATTCAAAGGGGCATCGGGGGCTGATTATTTGATTTGCCCAACGCATGAAGAAGTTGTAACTGATTATGCGCGTTCTGTTTTGACATCGTATCGTCAATTACCATTTATGCTGTATCAAATTCAGACCAAGTTCCGTGATGAATTGCGTGTGCGCGCGGGGTTAATCAGAACCCGTGAATTTATTATGAAAGATGCGTATTCTTTTCATGAAACCCAGGAAGATTTGGAACAATACTATAAACGTTGTTTCGATGCATATTACAGAATCTTTCGCCGTTGCGGTTTGAAAAACTTTACCGATGTGTTATCGTCAACGGGTGATATGGGGGGCAAGGTCGCACATGAATTCCAACTGATTAACGAAATGGGCGAAGACACTTTGTATATATGCGATTGTGGATTCCGCGCAAACAAAGAATTAGAAGATACAGATTCGACCAAATGTCCAAAATGTGGCAAAGAATTGCAAAAGGTTCGTGGTATTGAAATCGGTAATATTTTCCAACTTGGTAAGAAATATACAGATTCAATGCACATGACATACACCGCCGCAGACGGCACGGAAAAGACCCCGATTATGGGATGTTATGGAATTGGCGTTGGTCGTACAATGGCGGCAATTATTGAAGAAAGCGCCGATGATAATGGCCCGATTTGGAATATGGAAACCGCGCCTTTTGCGGTCGAAGTAATCGGTTTGCCGGATAAAGAAAATAAAACTTTTGCGATGGCAGAGAAAATCTATAACGATTTGAAACGCGATGGAATTGAGGTTTTATTGGATAACCGCGATGCGCGTGCCGGTGAAAAATTTGCAGATGCTGATTTGATTGCCACGCCAATTCGTTTGATTGTATCAACCAAGAATTTGGAGAAAGGTGTGGTAGAGGTTAAATATCGTGTGAACGATTTTGATACGTCTAAATTGCCAAACGAATTTGCAATCGATACATGTGTTGCAGATGTGAAAAAGACAATCACAAAACTTTTGCACAAATAAAACCAAATTATATTAAAAATGGGGCGATTGCCCCGTTTTTAATGTTTGCACGCCAATATGATGTTGTGTGTAAGGGTCTGTTCCGTTGCCCCGCGTGAGTTTAATATTATCGTATTTTTTCCACCCATTAAAAAACACAGCGGTTCCCAATTACCCAATACTGATAAAGATTTGAATATTGCGTTGCCGGTATTTATGTTATCAACAACGACCAGGTCCGCAATATTGCCGGTTAAATGTTTTTCATTTCGAATATTTGAATCCAATGCAACATCTAATTGTTCGACGCGTACGGTGCCCGCCGGAAAATCGCCCGCATGTGTCGCACACCATTCGTGCAACATTGGTGCAATTTTTGTGTTTGTATCCCCGCCCGCCGAAATCAAAGATATAAACGGTGCGCGCCCACTATCAAAAATTTGCCCGAATAATTTTACTGCGTTTTGCACAATGTGTGTTAATTGGGACTCATTCGGCATCGGCACGCATGCCGCATCGGTTAAAATGAACGGCGGACGATTCCCAGACCTGTCAAACATTACCGCGCAATGCGTCAGATAAAATTTTTCGCCCGCATTTTGTTTTTTATTTATTGCAATAATGTGTCGCAAAAAATCGTCCGAGTGAATATCGCACTTCATTAAAATAAATTCGTCGTCTGTATTCGGCAATTCATCACCATTTGGCGCATGGTCCCATTCCACAATATTTTCACATTCACGCATAGCATTTTTAATTGCTTTTTCGTGCTTTTCACATACTTCACCGAAACACAGAATTTTTTTCATGCTTTTCTCCATTTAATTTCGCACGACGGGAATCCTAGCAAAATATAAATGTTTTTATCAAATACTTTTTTATGATATAATTAGACCAAAGAACAAAAGAGAGAAAAAACATGAAAATATCAATTATTGGTGTTGGAACCGTTGGGTCGGCTGTTGCGACCGCAGTTAAAAATACAGGCCTGGTTCATGAAATAGTTTTATTTGACCGTGATGGCGTTCGCGCACGCGCCGCCGCCGAAGATTTAGGACATGCCGCCGCTTTTGGATTTGATGTAAAAATTTCCGCGGTAAGTAATTATCGTGGTATCCGTGGGTCTGACATAGTTATCATTTCTGCCGGGGCAAATCAAAAACCGGGTCAGACACGCACAGATTTGTTACAAAACAATGCCGAAGTCGTTCGTGATATTGTCCCGCGTGTTATGGCAAATGTTGACCCGAAACACGTTATTTTGATTTTGGTTACAAATCCGTTGGATGTTATGGTGATGTTGGCACAATCGCTTTCTAAATTGCCGCCATCACGCGTTATTGGGACGGGAACAATGCTGGATACGGCGCGCCTGCGGACAATATTGTCGCGTGGTTTGGATGTGTCGCCCCAATCGATTCAATCTTATGTTCTGGGCGAGCATGGCGACAGCAGTGTTATAGATTGGTCCGGTGTTACGGTTGGCGGTTTGCAGTTGGATGATTTCTGTCATCAGGCGAAAATTCCAATGACCGATGCAACCCGTGAAACAATTGAATATCGTGTTCGTAATGCGGCGTATGAAATTATTCGTGGCCGTGGCGCGACATGGGATGGCATCGGTGCTGCGGTATCTGATTTATTACGTTGTATCATAAATGACGAACATCGTATATTGACGGTTTCCGTGGTTGGGGGAACCGGGGCGCATACGGTTGCGGTATCTTTGCCACGTGTTATAGGCTCGGACGGTGTTATCATGACATTGAACCCAAAAATGTCATCAGCCGAATCGGCCGGCCTGCGCCGCAGTTGTAAAATTATTCAAAAGAATTTTTCAAAAATTTAATCTTATTGCGGAAAACATACCCGTGCTTTGGCAAACATTCATATTTATGCACGCCGCATGACGTGCTATCTTTATATATGGGAAAATAAAAATGTCAACATATATAAAATATGATGAATTACAAAATGGACACGGATTTTGCGCGCGTTATGGAAATACGCAAATCGGTGAAATAGACATCATTATTTTGGGGCCTAATCGATTGATTATCGAACGCACGCGCATAGACGATGAATATGATGTTGGCGATATATGCAAAAACTTGGTACAATGTGTGGTTGAATTTGCGCGCCGCACCGGTCGCAAGATTTTATGCCTGTGTCCGCGCGCCCAATCGGTATTCAATCGTTGTCCTGAATTTGACGACGTGCGTCTTATTCAAATGGTAAAATAAAAATGCGGAACATTTGTCCGCATTTTTTAATCCATATTCAAATTATCAATTACAAATTTCCAATCTATTAAACTTTCTAAAAACGCGTCAATAAAATCACTGCGTCGATTTTGATAGTCTATATAGTACGCGTGTTCCCACAAGTCCAGTGTCAAAACAGGTTTCTTGCCATGGGCAATTGGTGTGTCTGCGTTTTTTGTTGAAATAATTTCGAATTTATCATTGTTATATGTCAACCAAACCCATCCCGACCCAAAAACATCATTTGCCACAGATTTAAATTGTTCTTTGAATTCGGCCGCGCCCCCAAACGCATCTGATATTAAATCTGGAATCATGGTGTTGCCACCGCGTCCCAAACAATTAAAAAATAATTCATGATTAAAAACCTGGGCGGCATTGTTAAATATTTTTTGTGCTTTTTCATCGTGTGCCGAATTGATGACAATTTCACGCAAATCCATATCTGCATATTTTGTTTCCGCAATCAGTTTGTTCAGGTTCGCAATATATGTTCCCAAATGTTTGTCGTGATGCAACCGAACGGTTTCAACCGACATATATGGAACAAGGTCTGTTTCACGAAACGGCAATGGAAAATCATTAAGGTTGAACATATCTTTAACTCCTTTTTAAAGCATTTTATCTGATAAATTTTTTGCCGCCACAGGAAAAATAGTTTATTTTTTTATAAAAACAACTTGCACCGATGCGCCTGTTATTTCTATAATCAAAAAAAATTACAAAAGGAGAAAAAATGAAAAATTTATCTATATTGGGTGTAATCGCAGGGGCAATGTTTGCGGGGTCCGCATACGCGGCGGATATTACGGTTTATCACATGCCGACATGTCCACATTGTCATCACGCGCGCGATTTTATTTCGAACAATTTGATTTATGAATATCCTGAATTAAAGGTTACTTTGGTTGATGTAACCGATGCGGGTAATCGTGAAGAATTTATGGCCACACTTAAAAAGTGTGAATACGAATCGGGTGGTGTTCCGGTTTTGGTGATTGGTGAAAAATGTTTTCAGGGTTTTGCCGATTCTATGGCGGACGATTTGCGCACTGCGGTCGAAGCAGATATGACAGACGAACAAAAATCGACGGCAAAGGAAAATAAAAAGGCATTGGCCGCCAACGCGGATGCGTTTAAACAAGAACACGAAGATCGAAAAAATGCAATCATTGAACGCGAAGCCCCAAAAACAGAAGGCGCCGATGATGACGCAGAAAAAAAAAATAACGAAGTAAAAAGCGCCAAGAAAAGTGACAGCAGTTGGGTATTCTATGTAATCTTGATTGCGTTGGTTTTTGGTTTGGGATTTGTGTTGACGCGTAAAGGAAACAAAAAATAATAACGGATAGGCTATGTTTAATTTAACTGGACTTGATTATGCTTATATTGGGGTGTTGTTGGCATCAACAGTATGGGCAACAATTCGTGGTGGAATATATGAAACTGTTGCGACACTTTCTTGGGTTGTGGCGGCGGTAACGGCGCGTTTTGTGTCCCCAATGTTGGATGGGTTGTTACAATCTTGGTTTGGTCTTACTGAATCAACGGTTGGGACATTGGTCGCTTCGTATTTTATTGTGTTCTTTGTGATTTTGATATTGGTTGGGTTCTTTAATCAAAAACTGCGCGATAAAATTCAAGACAGTGTTATGAACGTTACCGATCATACTTTGGGGGTAATATTCGGAATTGTACGGGGTGTGGTTGTTATGGGGGTGGCATATTGGATTGCCCTGTGGTACTATTCTGATACTCCGCGTATGCCACATTGGATAGAAGACGCGCGCACCCGTCCAATTATGCAATTGACCGCGGTTAAGTTAGACGAGTGGTTTGTTCCAGGTGCCGAAAATAAACTGTTGCAACGCGATGTTGCAGGCACACGCGAAGTGAAAAAGATTTTTGATAATCTGATTAACCCACGTGTTGTTGATGGCGAAGGCGGTGCCACCCAAAAAACTGATGAAAATCCGGGGCCAAAGCCAAGCGAAGAAACCGGGTATAAAAATTCTGAACGCAGCGCATTAGAAAATCAATTGCTGCAAATTGAAAGCGTGGCAAATGCGGTTGAAAAACACGAAAAAGAACGCGCAAAGCAAGAAGGTCAGAATTAAAAAGATAAAACGGAATCAAATGATTCCGTTTTCATTTGGTAATTCGACCATATCTAGTCACATAACATTTTTTTACAGTTTTCGACAATCTGTTGTTTCGCCTGTTTCAAAAATTCGCGCGAATAATGTTTTCTGTTTTGCAATAAACGAAATGATATGGCCTGGCTAACTAGACATTGGGCGTTTATATATGCCTCCTGTTTATTCATATCGGTTGCATCAACTATTAAATTTACAAAACGTTTTTTTAATGGTTCCATAATTTCTGAATATATTCTGTCGCCGCCCGGTGTGTTGTTTAATAATTCGCGAAATAAAATCATCGCCATGGCATTTGATACATTATCGGAAAACAGATAATCAAAAAAAACTTCAACCCCAAGAATTATTTTATTCATAATTGGAATATCTTGATTGATATATTCATCAATTTTTTTAATCAGATTTTCTTTTACATTGTTCATAATTCCGTCAATAACCGCATTATACAATTTTTGTTTGGAACCAAAATAATAATTGATTGTGCATAAATTTACCATGGACATTGTAACCAAACTGCGCGTGGATACCCCATCGAATCCATGTTCTGCGAACATCAGTGTTGCATTTTCTAACAATTTTTCTTTTGTGTTTTTCATGCAACCTCCTTTATATATTTATTATGTTAGCATGTGCCAGCATATAAATCAATTGGCCCGTTGTTGTTTTGTTGTTGTTTTAATTATGCAGTTTGCAACGGTTTTTCCGCCGCTTTGAATAGAATAGTTATCTTTGGAACAGCGGTAAATTTCCAATTGGTCCCCTTCAAATGTTTGGTTTATAAATTGTATTTCAATTGCGGTAATCGGTGTTTTTTTGACACGTGATAAACTGTATTGATTTAAGATATATCGAACATAGGTCATATTATTTGTGTGTTGGCAATAATCAATATCCGTAAATCGCGAGAATTCGGTATCTATTAATTCTTGTGGAACAAAGGTTGTGTTTGTAAATTCTATATTGATTTCCGGCGGGGCAACAGATATGTTTTCGTCAATGCCGACGGTGTTACAGCGGCGAATTCGTCCGTTTGATAAATCCAACGCACAAAGTTGTGTGCGTGCCGCGATAATGATTTTATTTTTTGATTTTATAACTGTATCAATTATCATTTTTGCGTTTCCAATCGAACTGATATAACATTCAGCGGTATATTCATCCATCCAATGCAGTGTCTGATAAATTTCTACACGATTGCGAATAAACACCCACATCGCATTGTATTCGCGCATACACACAATCCCATCAATTTTTTGCTTGCCCATAAATTCTGTAATCATATTTTCCACAATTTGAAATGCACCAATTGCGGACAAATTTACCGATGCATCACACAAACTTGCCGCGACAGTATCTTGTTTTATAAACTTCATAATCAACCCCCTTGCTTTGGACGAACCAACAAATAATATCACCGGCTGTTGTTTAAGTCAATCGTTTGATTTTATTTGCCACGCTTCTGACATACGGTATATTTTTTTAAATTTTATGAATACGGGTTTAAAATCTTGTTGGTGATTCGAGAAAGCAAAAACCGGCGAAAAGCCGGCTTTAATTCTGGTGCCAGTTGTCGGACCAATTCCAACAATCTGGTGCCGGTTGAGGGAATAATGCCATCCCCAAAAACCAGCGCAAAACTGCCCTAAAAATGACAATTTTGACCCAAAAACACCAAAATGCCTGACACTTTGCTTGGCACTTTTTAAATTTATCGCATTTTTGGTCAAAAGTGAACTGTTTTTTAAGAATTTTATTGTTTTTTTGGATGTTTTTATTATGATATATCACGATAAAAAAAAGGAATTTTTATGATATTACAAAGCGTCAGAATATTGGGGTATAAATCTATAAATGAAATCGAATTTCCGATGGAACGGTATAATGATAGTTTTACGAAAATTTTGTTGGGCAAAAATGGTGCAGGTAAAAGTAATATATTATCCGCATTAACGGCCCTTGATTTATTAAAAAATGAAACCCCAGTTAATTTTTATAAAGTGCAAAATCAACAATATGAACCAGACCGTGTGGAAGTTGTGTATTGCATGGAACCAGAAACACATGATTATCAAAAGTGCATAGCAGAAAAAGTTGATGTGTCCGAAGAATTTTTAAAATCGATAAATATTGTGTCGGCACGTCATCATGTTGTAATAGACCAAGAAGATGACGAGTTTGGCGAATATTGGTCGTTTGAATATTCACCCATTGATTTTGATGCTGTTATGTACAAACCTGCTTCAAACAATCAAGTGGCACAATTAAAAGAAAAAAAAGAGATACCCGAAGAACAACGTGATGAATACACGCCGTTTTCTAAGGAACTGTTCAAAGAAAATATTGAACCATTACTTGAACAGTGGTGCCAAAAGTATGAAGTGCAAGTGATTTATTGGAAACCTGACCCGCAGTACTTGGTGGAGAACGAAGTTCCGTTAAAAGAATTTGCGGAAAATATTTCTAAATATCCGTTGGTTAAAAACATTTTCAGGTTGATTGGATTTGATACGAAAGAGGCCATCGCAAATAAAATATTATCAATAGAAAAAAATTCAAATTTAAGGTCAAAATTGCAACGGTTATTGTCAAAAGAAACCACGACTTATTTGAACAAAAAATGGAAAGAACACGATGATATTTCGATAGAGGTTACCATTGATGCTGAATTGAATCTGTTGATAAAAGTTCAAGATAAAGATAAGGATGATAATTTTTATGACATGGAAGACAGAAGTGATGGGTTCAAACATTTTGTTTCTTTATTATTAACGCTGTCAACAGATAACGATAAAAATATATTAAAAAACAAACTGATTCTGATAGACGAACCAGAAAACCATTTGCACCCATCTGGCATCAGGGATATGTTGCAAGAATTGTTGAAAATAGGTCAGAATAATTACGTTTTTGTATCAACGCACTCGGATTTTATGTTAGACCATAATGCCAGGGATAGACATTATATAGTGTCTAAAAAACGTGGGGAAACAAATGTTAAACACATAACTTCCGATACAGATTTAAACGATGACGAAGTTCTGCAAGCGGCATTTGGTATAAATGTAATTAAAGATTTTTTATCACCACATAAATTGTTGGTTGAAGGAGCGTCTGATAAAAATTTAATTTATAAAGCGTTATTACGCGTGGAACCTAACACGGATGTTAGAATTACAAATGGGAACGGTAGCAACATTGTATCGATTGCTTCTAGGATGGCATTTGATTCAATATACCCAATAGTTATCTTAGATGACGATAAGGCCGGCCAACAGATGAAAAAAGAAATTATTAAATTGGGGCAAGATTATTCCGACGCCACCGTGTTTACAATACGTGATTTGGATGGTGATATACTGTCCAGTGGTACGATTGAAGATGTTTTACCAACAGAATGGGTAAAAAATAAAATAAATGAAGTGTTGCACGATGCGGAAATTGCCGATTTTAATACCAACGGTGATAAACCGATTTTATGTGATTTAATCGTTCACATCCAAAGAGAAACGTCTCTTCCAGCAAGGGCTACGAAAAAAGAAAAAGATGCCCAAAAAGAAAAAGTGGACAAGTTAATAGAAGACATAAAAACAAAGATTGCGGAAGACTACCCTGGCAAAGATATTACAGCGGAAAAAACACCCAAATTGCATAAATTAGCTTCGGAAATATTAAAGATTTTTAATAAGCATTAATTATTATCACCACCCCATGCGGTTTATGAAATTTGACACAGTTGCAGGTGATACAGACATCATTTTTGCAATTCGATAGCGCGTAAAACCATTTTCAAGCCATTGTTTTATCTTTTTTGTATTGCGTGATAATTTCAATTTCTTTGATTGGGCTGCAAATGGACGTCCCAGACGTTTGCCAGTTGCACGGACACTTTCCAATGATGCTTTGGTGCGTTGTGATATTAAATTTCGTTCAATTTCAGCAGATAACCCAAACGCAAAAGCCATGACTTTACTTTGAATATCATTGCCCAATCTATAATGTTCTTTGATGGTCCAAACCTGACAATTCTTGTTCAAGCAATTTTCCAATATATGCATAACTTCTAATAATGAACGCCCCAGTCTTGATATTTCCGCAGAAATTAAAATATCGCCTTCGTTTAATTCTTCTAGTAATTGCCCAAGTTTTCTTTTGTTTAACGCTTTACGTGAAGAGATTGTTTCCATTACCCATTTATCCACTATGATATGATTTTGTTGTGCAAATTGTTCGATTTCGTATTTTTGATGCTCGCATGTTTGTTTATTTGATGACACGCGTATATACCCAATTATTGCCATTTTTTCTAATCCTTTGGTTGATTAACTGTTTCAATTTAATAGAACGATAAAATCAACATATTTTTTTGGGTTTTAGAATTTTTTATGAATAAATTTTTATAATTAAAAATCCTTAGAAAACCAAGGCAGACAAAGATTTTAAAGTTTTAACGGATTAGTTTCTTGGTGCTTATTCCACAAACGTTGGTTTGTTTTATAGTCCTATTCGTGGATAAAAAGAAGTATTCACAGTTTTTAATATTAAAAATAAAAGGAAAAAAAATGAGACAATCAAAAACAACTTTAAAAGAATTAACCGCTCAATATCGTAGCGTGTTAAAACGTGCTTTTATTGCTGGTGTTATGGCTGTCGCAACCGCTAATAGCGCAAATGCAGCAATTACACCTAGTGATATTAGTGCCATTAACGATAGTATCAATATGGTGCAATCGGATGGAAATTATACAACCAGCATGGGTGATTTTAATGCCGGTACAACCGATTATAGCACTGCGGCAGGATATGGTTTGTACACATACGACCATGATAACAACCCAGAAACACCTGAAATTCCATTGACTACAAACGATGGTAGTGAAACATTAGATAATACAGTGTTCACTTATACAGATAATCATGGTGCAACAACTAACTTAGATGCCAATTCAACCGGATTTACAACAGGTGATTTTACAGACACAGCCGGAACAATTGATGTTGCCGATGGTACAACAGATTTGACAACATTACAAGCAAACACAACAACTGTTGGTCTAAGCAATTATCAATATATGGCAAACTTTGATAATTCTGGTGATGCATTAACAAACTTAACAGCAGATGCACCAGAATTGGCTTCATTTCATAACGATGTTACTTTGACAACAGGTGCAATCACAGTTAACGGTAATGATGAAACAAATAAACCAAGTATCGACCAATACGGTTTTACTGTTGATTTACATGATGGTAGCACAGGAAACTTTGATTTAGTGTATAACGAACTTACACATTTGTATTCTTATAATTACAATGGTGATGTTGAATTGGATGCAACTGATATTGCTGCAGCAGATGCACAGGTTACAACACAATCTAACAACTTGATTGCTGATACAACTCTGTTCAATAATGCTGTAACAACGAATACAAACAATTATAACAGTGCGGTTGGACATTATAACAATGTTCACAGTGTTTATGAATCTGATACCAATGCTCAAACTGCATTGAATGATGGGTATGATACTTATGCTGCAACTTTTGCAACCGCACAGGCAAATCAAGCTGATGCTGCACAAAATTTATCAGATGCCCAAGGCGCTTATGCTGCTGACTTAGCAATATATACCCCAGTTGCAACTGCATACAATAATTACGAAAATTCTTTGGGTAAAAGTATAGATGCAAAAGATGAAACAGTGTTAGCAAATGCTCAAGCATATGCTGATGGTTTGGCGTCTAACTATGATGCAGCTGGAACATCTGCTGCTGAAACAACTCGTGCGCAAGGTGAAGAAGCAGCTATTCGTAGCGAATTTGCAGCAGCTGATACAACTTTACAGAATAATATAGATGCAGAAACAAGTCGCGCGCAAGGTGAAGAAACCGCTATCCGTAGTGAATTTGCTGCAGCAGACACGACTTTGCAAAACAATATTGATGCAGAAGCTTTAGCTCGTGCTAACGCTGATACAACCCTGCAAAATAACATTGATAATGAAGTTGCTCGTGCAACAGCACAAGAAGCCGCTATCCGTAGTGAAATTGCTGCTGCTGACGCTTTGACATTGTCAAAAGCGAACTCTTACACAGACAGCCGTGTGAACACTCTTGAAAAGAATGTATCTGGCGGTGTTGCAGCAGCTACAGCTTTATCTTCAGTAGAAGTATCTAATGTAAAGAAAGGTGAAGTATCTGTAGGTGGTGGTTATGGATATTATAACAACCAATCTGCAATGGCCTTAGGTGCAGCGATGGGCTTGTCTGATAATTGGTCTATCAATGCTGGTGCCGGTATTGCAAGCGGTGATAAAACACAGGTTGCATTCCGTGCCGGTACAAATTACAAATTTAAATTGTTTTAATAAAATTTAACGATTTATCTTTGTTAATTAAACAATCCCAGTATTCAAATACTGGGATTTATTGTTTGGATTAAACTTGCACCACGGCTTGAATTTGGCTTTTTTATGTGTGTTTTATTGAACGTTATACCCATTGGGGCATTTTTTTACCATGTTGGCATAAAAACTATTTTCTAGAAGTAGTTAATAAAAAAATCCCAGAAATCTGCGTTTTTTTGTGTGCAAAGCAATTTTTTCACGGTAGGATTATACCTGTAATGATAAACAAAGAGGTATAAATCATGACAAAAAACTTTAAAAATTGGTTAATTAACAATGGTTATAAATTGTTCACAGATAATAACCAACCATCCACCGTGTTCGATTATTTGACCGGTGTAAAATATGTCTGTGAATGGGAAAATAAAACAATCGAACAGTTGGCAGATTCGATATCCGAAGTATTACCACGTTATTTTGATGGTGGTGAACACTATGTCCGTGGTCGTATGAAAAGTCGTGCTGTGAGATGTGGATTGCGTCAGTTTAACAAATTCGTTATGGAATCAAGAGCTGTATAAAATGAATAAGATTGCTGAATTAAACGATAATTTACGTAAACGCTTGTGGTCTCCTGGTCAGAATAAAGTTGTTTTGACCAGGGGTGTTTGCGTATTACCTTTAACCGAACAGATGTTATTGCTGAAAAAGATTCAAGATTTTGACACTTTTAATGCAACAAATGACCCATATAAAGAACATGATTTTGGTCGTGTTGAACATAATGGGGTCAATTACTTTTTTAAGATAGATTATTACGATAAAAGTATGGAATATGCATCTGATGACCCCAGTAATTCAGATATAACAATACGTGTTTTGACCATTATGCGTAGTGATGAATATTGAAAACTATCTCAAACAAATAGTTAATTAAATTTACCACCAAACCAAAGGAATAAAAAATGACCGTAAGTGAACTTATCAATGAATTATCATTTTATCCAGATGATATGGAAGTTGAATTTGCCTATACCTATGGGGATTATTGGAACACCACCGTATGCAAAGAAATTAAAAATATCGATACTGGATACGTCGAATACAGTAGTTATCACCGTATGGATAAATTAGTTGATGTGGATGATGACGATGATGATACTGATTCAGATACAGATAAAAAAGAAGTTTTAATATTGCAATAAAGGGGGATGATATGAATTGCACTTGCTTTAAACTTGTTGCAAATGGGATTACTTTACCTGATATTTACTTTCGGTATGACCAAGCATGCCAAGCCAGACAAAAATTAAAAGATAATAATATTGCAATTAGTGTGAACATCATAAATGTGTAAAAAAAAGACCACCAAGATAAAAATTGGTGGTTTTTAATTATTTTTATTAGAATTGACCGAGATTTGCTCCAAATTTATTTGATGTATAAGTTATCAAAATTTTAATTTCTGTGATTCTGAACCTGATTCTGTGATTGTGGGATATGTCTTGGTGATTTACTTGGAAGGTCGAACAAGATTTCTGATGTAATTATACGGTCAGAATCAAAGTGGTAAAGCAAATCAGATTCAATTTCTTTGGATGAATACGAATTGACCCCATTACTGTAAACCTGTTCCACCAATAATACTTCGTGTGGTAGGTGTAATTGCTCCGACACCTGTTGAAACACCTGTCGAACCTGAAAAAAATCAAAAGGACAATCATAAATCAACACATGGTAATGCCAGTTGGATGATAATTTACCATGTTCAGCCATGACGATGAAAGGGATGTGTTTGCGATACCAATGCTTACCAAGAATCAGTTTTTCAAATTTCAACATTATCTTATGCAAGCGTTTGTTGGATAAATGTAAATTCTGTGTCCTTTTGTGGATAGGGAATTGAACGGTAAGGAAGTATTGTGGATTATACGTATTGAACCAGTATTCCAGGGTGTTTTGGGTATAATCAGTTGTATCAGAGTTAGGGTATAAATTAGAGTTATTCATTGTTTTTACTTTCTTTTTATTAGATTGGTATAGGTGGATTTGGATATAAAATTAAACAAAGCAAAAGGTTGATAATTTGCTTTTGGTAAGGTCCGGACAGACATTTCGGTCATAGTGGTATGATTCACCCAAAAACAACCGAAATGCCATATGTGTAATAGAATATATTTTTTCGATAAAAACACCGAAAAAATTTTTCTATTTCTGCTTTTTTTGTTTCAATTTTGATATTTTCATCGGTAGTAAAACAGTCATTGGGCGCAATCTTTTGTAAATTTCACCGGCCTGTTTACGTATTTCCGTTGGCACATGCAAGGAATCTTTGTAAACATTCAGCAAGGCTTCTGGTAATAGTCCACGTATAGTGATTGCGTCCATAGCCCGATATTTACCCATAACTGTTCCTTGTGTATAGTGCTTGACTTTACCTTTTCGAACATATGTTTCGTTTTTTAGGTGTTTTAACCATTGATTCCGTGGCAATTCGGCCATTTGGGTCAATGTTTTTTTACCAACCAGGTTCAACAATTTTTTCATTTCTTTACTCCTTTGTTAAAATCCGACATATTCATTGGGACTTAGATTTAATTTTTTTTGAATTTCTTCACGCAAAATCAACAATTCATACATTGCGTCTATTCGTGCAGGGTTTTGAAAAATAAAGGTTAAAAGTATTATAGTTTTAAATTCTTTCCTTTCTTGGGGTGTCCCGTCAAATAAACCCAATGTACCAAAAGGGGCGCCCTGGTAAAAATATGCATTAATTGCTTCCGCTAGAAATTTAGGCCCGAGTTCTTTATCACGTTTTATTGCCCCACATAGCATAATTTTTCCAAATTCTGGGTCGGTCATTTCCTTACCCGTGCCACTTAGTAATTCAACAGTTCGATTCCATACTTTCACATCTATCAATATACCTTCATTATTTGTTTTGATTTGATGTTTTCGAAAGTTTATATAAATATCCATGAATTTTGATTTCGCAAACTCTGGTATTGCAGCAAAGCATGCCGCATCAAACATAAAAAAACCGCACTTAGGAAGCTTGTAAAAATACGTTTTTATTGTGTCTTCCTTTAATTTATCTGGAAAATCCACAGCAAAAGTTTGTAATGCCATTTCAAAAGTCGGCAATCCCACATCTGGGTCATCTAATCCATACATACGTTTATTATCTTGGCATATTTTATCATATTTGTATTCTGCATACAGTGTGCTGAAATCATAATTTTCCATTTTTGAAACAAAATCAAAATCTGATTGTGTGGTCGTGGGTTTTGATTTTGTGTTTTGTGCAACCGTAGTCTGCACGTTTGTTTTTTCCTTATTTTTCATGATAATTCCCTTTAAATTGCCCCAGGTTTTGCCCCTGGGGCTAGTGAATTCAAAATCCGACCTTGGCATTTCTGTCCAAACCGTGTGCTTTTCTAACTTTGCACCGTAATCGACTGACCTTATCAATAGTGGCCATTTTTCGTGGATGTCTGATGATGTGGTCCAAAAATATGACCTTTTTAAAAAGTCCAATCATACGGTAGTCTTTGGCCCGTTCGAATTCTTTGACGGCATCTTTTTGTAAATTCGGATACCACTCACTTCTTGACCAGGATTTAATTATGTCTTGGTCTTTTTTTGATAGTTTCTTAGGGTCTGCAAAGGCAAGTTTAAATGCCTTTAACAAGGTTTTTGGGGTGGGCTGGGTATCACCAGGATTTTTATAATAGTCATCGTAAATTTGTAAAAACTTACCCCACGCTTCTTTTGGTATCTGGTTTAAATCAATGTTATAAAACAGATAAAAACCAGATTTGTTTTCTAATTGGGTTTGTCCCATTTTTTCTGCCATCTTTTTTTCCTTTCAGTTTTTTTGGCTGTAAAAACACCCTTGGCTAACGTGGCCCATGCCTTTTAACCGTTGTTGTTTTTACTGTTCAAAATTAAATTTCAAATGTCTTTGCTTTGCTGATTCACATAGGGTGGAGTTCAGCTGTTTAGATATCGTTTCCACCCCACGTGATTCACCTAACAATAACAAAAACAAAAACCAATAACAAAAGGATACAGGAGGAATCCGATTGTTATTTAGAAAAACACCAATGAAAGCGTTTGATGATTTTCTGACCGCATAATAACCACAAAAAAATGCAAAAACAAAGTCTATGAAATAGACATTTTAAACATAGTGAAAATACCGAAATTTTAAAGAAAAGAAACATTACGTCTATAAAAATAGACGTTTTAACGATTCGTCTTTTTTATTCATCTAATTCAGGAACATAATCAACGGTTGATTGAAATTTGATTACTTTACCTTCGAACGTAGGGAAAAAATTCTTTTTGACGGCATTTTTTAATCGATTTAGTCTTGGGTCTTTTACCTTGCCAAACACACGTGCAAGATTAGTATTAAAGTTAGTCTTGCCACTTTGTGTTGGAAAATATTCTGCAACATCTTTGATTTTTACTTCTTGTCCTTCACGATTCATCACGTATTGTAATATGGAATAAGTATTGGATGTAGTTGCATTTGTTTCATTGAAATGATGAATTACTGTTGCAAAACCAGAATTTTTTTGCAATTTCAATTCGTTTCCGTCTAGAAACAACCGAAACGTTATGGGATGTTGTTTAAAATTGTTCAGATGATTTACACATCGCATTAAATCAATAAAATTAACGGTTATATCGTCAAAAGACATATTGGTTGTTGTGTCGGCAAGTGTTATAAAACTGGTATTTGTATTATCAAACACCACCTTGGGTTCAACGAATTTGTTTGCGGGTTTACCATTATTTTTAGGCAAGGAGCAATCCAACCCAAATTCCAATAATACTTCCAATCGTTCACAAGCAACTTTTAATTTTCTTATTTGGTCCTGGCCATCTAAACTGTCCGGTTCGGTTTGATAATATCTTTTTTGCCCCAATAATTTACTGTTTTGTGTATCTGTCGGACTCCAACCGAAAGCAAGATATTCAACAGCTTGTAGCAAACTTATGTCATTTGGAACGTTGGGTGTTATTTTGTTTAAATCATCGGATAACATGGCATACACCAACGGCGCAGCATACGGAAACAATGTATGTTTCTTTTGATTTGAAACCAACACGTTATCAATCGGAATTTGATACCGATAATAACGTTCACGTTCCATGTTTTGAACCTGAATATATTTGATAGATTTTTTATCTTTTATGTTTGCTGTGCCAATGTGTAATGTTATAAACAATCGTTGTTTAATTTGGTCGTGTTCAATGTTTTTATCCATAATGTATCCTTTTTAGGCACTTTAAACGAATTTTTCCACAAAGGCAAGTTGACCTACTGAATAATGCACCGTGGAGATGTGAAAAAACTCCTAAAGCGCATTTTTGATGTTTTTATCAGTTCTGGCCTATTTTTTTGACATCGTATCACGCCAGTAATCGAATTCAGTTTGCAAGAAATCGTATTGCAGTTTATCGGCCTGGACTTTAATTTTTAACAAATCGTGGTTCGAATAAGATTGTTGTCGTGTGCTTCTGCCTTCCCAACCGATAATATCGTTGATAAACGTTTCGGATACACCAACTTCTTCCAACCGTTGATTAGCATTTTTACGCAGTGAATGGAAATCAAGTTTGTTCGGGTTGTTATCTGTTATGCCGATATCTTTGATGTATTTAATAAAACCACGGGTCATGAATTTATTGTTATATCCACCAGATTCAGTTTGACAGGTAGGAAAAATAAAATCTGTATCTTTGGCTTTAAATTTAGCCTTTTGATTTTGAAAATACGTAACAAAGCCCATATCCAATAATTGTTTTGGAATAGGGACAGTTCTGCGTGACGCATCATTTTTTAATTGTTTAATCGGATGCGTGTCTTGGAATTTAAGACAATCGATACCATCAACATTTACTATGTCTGCATATTGCAATGTGATTGCAGCATTAGTTCGTGCACCTAAAAACAGTCCAATCATTACAGACCAAAACATATGTGGGTTCTTGTTGAAATAATCATTTTTAATATTAAATATTTGTTTTAATTCGTCGTTTGTATATGGCCAGTGCGGTTTTCTTTCGTTCTTTCTGGTCTTTTTGAATTCTGGTATCAGGTTCAGCAAATTGGTTTTATATGTATCAGGGTCAATATAATTTGCATGGTTGATTAAATTTTTAATTTCACGTGCATGATTTCTTTTCACGGTGCCGGTAACATTCATGGATGTTATATTATCGCACATCTTTTGGATAATATCAGGTTGATAAAAATTGGAATACTTGTCGTCAATACTCAGCCCTACATTTTGAATCATTTTAGTAATTAGTGTTCGTCTGTTTTGTTCAACGTTTTTCACATTGCCTGCTTTTTTCAGCATGGATTCCATTATTTCTTTAATAGTGTGGTTTGAATTTGGATTTGATTTCGGTTTTGGAACAGCACCGATACTTATTAAATAATCACCAACGTATTTCGCAAAAGTTTTCATGAATTCTTGGTCTGCTTTTGGAAGTGATGATACATCCAATTCTTTTGAAACGATTTCCAAAGCACCTTTAAGGACGGTTGGGTCAGTTTTTGGTGATATACGAATTACTTCTGTGCCGTCAGGTTCGGTGTGTTTATCAAAAACCATTTTTCTCATAATGATTTTTGCTGCCACCACATAGGCTTTTGCTTCGTAATCTTTTCTGCTTATACTTTCTGCCATAATTTTTGCCTTTTCCTGTGCTTCGTAATAATTGGTCGTATGCAAAGATTTACATAAATACCGTCTTTTGCCGTTTTCACGTGGTAATTCAACCATATAATAAAAAACGTTATTTCGTATCCACAGATGTTTATCTGCTTGACACTTTGACTGACACTTTTTGAACATAGGTATTCATCCTTTATTTTTCAAGTGGGCCAATGCAAAAAAGTGTTGGATTTCCAATGTTTTTATGATTCTGTGATTTTTGAATCATAACAAAAGAAAAACCGACGATAGTGTCGGTTTTCTAGTATTTTTAATTCTGGTGCCAGTTGTCGGACTTGAACCAACGACCCTCTGATTACAAATCAGATGCTCTACCAACTGAGCTAAACTGGCAA
>JAEEGL012152548.1_pt1 | contig 39724 bp, 33 predicted proteins | sample 9134231 | NCBI WGS metagenome assembly JAEEGL01 (sample SAMN16246548, study PRJNA631951) | gut metagenome | biome: gut microbiome; feature: rumen; material: fiber-attached | host: Bos | place: Iran: Karaj | collected 2018-10
CTCGATACTGGATATCAGATAGCGGAAAACTGATCTTTCACAAAAAACTTGACGCACTCCTGCGGATGGTGTAGTATTCAGTTTAAGTGTGTTTGTCTTGGCGGTTCGCCGTATTTTCAAAAATTAATTGTATAAATGTGTTGACAAAAGCGAACAAATGTTTTATATTCAATAAAGCGAACAGATGTTTGAATCTGCAGACTTGATCGGAGGTTTTTATGGAAAGAGAAGATAAACAAAAGGCATTGGACGCCGCACTGGCCCAGATAGAAAAGCAGTTCGGCAAGGGCTCGGTCATGAAGCTGGGCGATGATAACCGTTCGATGAATGTGGAGACTATCCCTACCGGCTCGCTGAGCCTTGATATAGCACTGGGACTGGGAGGCATACCCAAGGGCAGGATAGTGGAGATATACGGCCCCGAATCTTCGGGTAAGACCACAGTTACCCTTCATATGATAGCAGAGGTACAGAAAAGAGGTGGGATCGCAGGTTTCATAGATGCGGAGCATGCGCTGGATCCCGTATATGCGAGGAATATCGGCGTGGATATTGATAATCTGTATATATCCCAGCCGGATTGCGGAGAGCAGGCGCTGGAGATCGCGGAGACCATGGTGAGGTCCGGCGCCATCGATATCCTGGTTGTGGATTCCGTTGCGGCACTGGTACCGAAGGCGGAGATAGACGGGGATATGGGTGATTCCCATGTGGGCTTGCAGGCCAGGCTGATGTCACAGGCCCTGAGGAAGCTTACCGCCGTTATCAGCAGATCCAACTGCAGCGTCATATTCATTAACCAGCTCAGGGAAAAGGTGGGCGTGATGTTCGGTAATCCCGAGACCACCACCGGCGGCCGTGCGCTTAAGTTCTATTCATCCGTGAGACTGGATGTGCGCAGGATAGAGACGCTTAAGCTGAGCGGAGAAGCCATCGGTAACCGCACCAGGGTTAAGGTCGTAAAGAACAAGATCGCACCTCCCTTTAAGGAAGCGGAATTTGATATCATGTTCGGTACGGGTATATCCAGGACCGGCGATGTGCTGGACCTGGCTACCGATTGTAATATCGTGAATAAGAGCGGAGCCTGGTATGCCTATAATGGCGAGAAGATCGGCCAGGGCCGTGAAAACGCAAAGATATTCCTTCAGGATAATCCTGCGGTATTTTCAGAGATAGAGAAAAAGGTGAGAGAACATTACGGCATAGGTACTGAGGGCGGCGTACAGGGTGATACGCAGGAGAGCGCTTCGGACAGTGCCGATGTAAAGACAGGTAAATAATGGCTGCCAGAGATCTGTCCGAAAAAGGAGCAAAGCTTAAAGCTTTGAAGATACTGACCGACAGGGATAAGACCGAAAAGGAACTCAGGGATAAACTGGCGGGATTGGGTTATGATGACGGCGCTATAGACGGTGCTGTGGAATATGTCAGAAGCTATGGTTATATCGATGATATGCGATATGCCGAGAATTATGCTTCGTACCGTATGGAGAGTAAAAGCCGCATGCAGCTTGCCATGGAGCTTCGCCGCAGAGGTGTCGATGAGGGGGTTATCGAATCCGTATTTGACAGGCTGTATGACGGTTTTGACGAAAGCGGACAGATCATCCGCCTTATTGAGAAAAAACTGAAAGGTAAATACCCTGACTGTCTTGAAAACATCAGCGATGAGAGGAAAAAGGCAGCTCTTTTCAGGGCTCTTAAGAGCAAGGGTTATTCCTTTGACTCCATACGTCATATCCTCACATGATCAGCCTGATCTTGCCCGGTACGCTGAAAGTTGCAGATAATCGTCTCTTATAGACAATCCCTACTTGACATAACTTCCTTATTGTTTTAAAATTTTAATGTTGTGATTTCAATTATTGGAATTATTTTATATATATTCTGATAGTGGATGATTCAATATCGCATCCCGTGGTATGTACCATTTAATCGTTTCGCATCCATATCACGGGAATGACAATTTAATAAGGAGGTGCTCCTGTGGAAATAGGAATTGTTATCGGTGTAGCAGTTCTTGCAGTACTGGTGACCATCTTCTTTTCTGTTTCGTGGTGCAAGAAGTATAAAAAGGGCGTGGACGAAAAGATCGGAAACGCCGATACGAAGGCACGCGAGATCATTGATAATGCGCTGAAGACTGCAGAATCAAAAAAGAAGGAAGGACTTCTCGAAGTAAAGGAGGAATCCATCAAGGCTAAGAATGAGCTTGATAAGGAGATCCGCGAGAGGCGTTCCGAGATGCAGAGACTGGAGCGCAGAGTTCAGCAGAAAGAAGAAAGCGTCGATAAGAAGACCGAGGCTGTCGAAAAGAGAGAAGCGGCTCTCAGTGCTGCGGAAGCAAAGCTGGCAAAAAAGCAAGACGAGATTTCCAAGCTGAATGAACAGCGCATACAGGAACTTGAACGAATTTCAGGTTTAACCTCCGACCAGGCAAAGGAACAGTTGTTTAAGTCGCTTGAAGAAGAAGTGCGTCACGAAGCCGCAGTCCTTGTTAAGGAATTGGATACAAGGGCCAGGGAAGAAGCCGACAAGAAGGCCAAGGAATACGTCGTCAATGCCATTCAGAGGTGTGCCGCTGAGCATACTGCCGAAGCTACCATCACTGTGGTCCAGCTTCCGAATGACGAGATGAAGGGACGTATCATAGGCCGTGAGGGTAGAAATATCCGGGCTTTGGAAACGGCTACCGGTGTGGATCTGATCATTGATGATACGCCGGAGGCAGTGATCCTTTCGGGATTTGATCCTATCCGCAGAGAGATTGCGAGGATCGCTCTTGAGAGACTGATCGTTGACGGACGTATTCATCCCTCCAGAGTGGAGGAAATGGTCGAAAAGGCGAGAAAGGAAGTGGAGACTTCTATCCGCGAAGCGGGTGATGAGGCAGCCCTTGAAGTGGGCGTTCACGGGATCCATCCCGAGCTTATCAGACTGCTTGGAAAGATGAAGTTCAGGACCAGTTATGGTCAGAATGCATTGAGACACTCCATCGAGGTGGCTCATTTGTCCGGACTTCTTGCCCAGGAGATCGGTGCTGATGTGAGAGTGGCAAAGAGAGCGGGTCTGCTTCATGATATAGGTAAATCCATAGATCATGAGCAGGAAGGTTCACATATCCAGTTGGGTGTGGAGCTGTGTCGTAAGTATAAGGAATCTCCCGTGATCATCAATGCCGTTGAAGCACATCATGGAGATGTGGAACCCACATCCCTGGTGGCATGTATAGTACAGTGTGCTGATACTATTTCGGCCTCCAGACCCGGTGCCAGAAGAGATACCATTGACACATATACCAACAGACTTAACCAGCTGGAGGAGATATCCAATTCCTTCAAGGGAGTTGAGAAGTCCTTTGCGATCCAGGCCGGAAGAGAAGTTCGTATCATGGTGGTTCCTGAGCAGGTATCTGATTCCGATATGGTTATGCTGGCTCGTGACATATCCAAGAAGATAGAGTCCGAGATGGAATATCCGGGACAGATAAAGGTAAATCTGATTCGCGAAAGCAGGGTTTCCGATATTGCGAAATAGATTTGGTTTGCATTATGTTTGCGGCAGTCAGAGTATTCTGGCTGCCGTTTCATTTCGGGAAATGCTTTCCTGCGGATCCGTGTAAAGGAGTACCATGAATAAAAGAAAGATAGGAAGAGTATGGGAAGATGCGGCCTGTGCTTATCTGCAGCAGCAGGGGGTAGCCATACGACACAGAAATTTTAAATTATATCGTAAGGGTGAGATCGATATAATCGGGATGGACAGGGAAAAGACCCTGCTCTTCATCGAAGTTAAATACAGAAAAAATGCACATCACGGCAGCCCGGCAGAGGCGGTGGGACCGTCAAAGATAGCCAGTATATGCAGCTGCAGTGATTATTACAGGATCCGCTACGGGTTTTCGGATTCACAGAAATGCAGATTTGATGTGATCACCGTTACCGGAGCTGAACACAATGATATAAAATGGATCAAAAATGCTTTTGATTATGAAGGGAGAGGATAGATTTGACCGCTATAAAGGAGATAAAGGCCGATTTTGACAGCAGGGATAAGCAGGATGTAAAAAGCCTGGAGGATTTTATCGAAAAATATTCGGAAGATACCAGAAGCGGAGTGGAGAGTCTTAAAACAAGGGCTGAGAAAATCATCGCAGCCATGGAAAAAGAGAAGGCCCGAATTTATGCCATGACCGAGTATGAGCGCAGATATCGTGATGAATATAAATATATCTGCGGTATAGACGAAGTGGGCAGAGGGCCTCTGGCGGGCCCGGTGGTGGCCGGAGCCGTGATACTGCCGACAGACTGTGATATCCTCTACCTGAACGATTCCAAGCAGCTGTCCGCGGCAAAGCGGGAAGAGCTTTGCGCTGAGATAAAAGAAAAGGCCGTTGCCTGGGCAACAGCCGAAGTGTCGTGGGAGATCATAGATGAGATCAATATCCTGAACGCCACCTATGAGGCTATGAGAAGGGCTATACAGTCCCTGAATGTAATACCGGATTATCTTTTGAATGATGCGGTGACGATCCCCGGGGTGGATATAGGTCAGTGTCCTATAATAAAGGGAGATGCGAAAAGCGTATCCATCGCCGCAGCATCCATCGTGGCCAAGGTGACCAGAGATGCAAAGATGACAGAGTATGACAGCATATATCCGGGATACGGTTTCGCTTCAAACAAGGGATATGGGAGCAGCGAACATATAAAGGCCTTAAAGGAACTGGGTCCCTGCCCGATCCATCGCAGATCCTTTATCTCAAATATTGTCCCGTAGATTATAACGACGGACGATCTCCCGGATCTTGTCCGTGGGTGTGATGACTGACTGCAGGGTCACATCGTGATTCATAAAATCTATGATGGAAGCGATAAACTTGCTCATGTCAGCCTCTATATGGTAGGGCCTGTTCCTCAGCTCCGGGTGATTGCTGGTTAAGTTCGTGGTGATGATCCTGTCGAACCAGCATTTTTCATAGGCTTCATCAAAGGCCTTGATGCCGCTGGTGAAGAGACCGAAGGTACAGCAGATGAATACCCGCTTGGCATTCATCTTTTTCAGCTGGCTGGCGGTATCGAGCATGGAATCCCCTGAGGCTATCATGTCGTCTACGATTATCACATCCTTGCCGTCTATGGCATCTCCCAGGAATTCATGGGAGATTATGGGGTTTTTGCCGTTGGTGACCTTTGTGTAATCACGGCGCTTGTAGAACATACCGGTGTCCACGCCCATTACGGAGGCGAAATATATGGCGCGGTCCAAGGCCCCTTCATCGGGGGAGATGACCACGGTGTGTTTTTTGTCAATGTTAAGGTCGTGCTCTGAGTTGAGCAGGGCTCTCAAAAACTGGTAAAAGGGAAGGAAATTGTCAAAGCCGCAGGTGGGAGTGGAATTCTGTACCGAAGGGTCATGAGCGTCAAAGGTTATTATGTTTGAAACACCCATTTTGGACAGTTCCTCCAGCATCATGGCACAGTCCAGAGACTCCCTGGAGGTCCTTTTGTGCTGGCGTCCTTCATAAAGGAAGGGCATGATCACATTTATCCGGTGGGCTTTCCCGGCCACAGCGGCTATGAAGCGCTTCAGGTCCTGATAATGATCATCGGGAGACATATGATTCGTAAAACCGTTCATGGTGTAGGTCATATAATGGTTTGTCACATCCAGCAGGATGAACAGATCTTTTCCTCTGACGGTCTCGTGTATCTCGCATTTTCCTTCGCCGGAACCAAAGCGCGGCAGGGAAAAATCCAGCAGATAATTCTCCCTGACATATTCCATAAAGGCTGAATTATCATGGTGAGGCTGGTTGATGCTGTGACGGTAGTTGACGAGATGACGGTTTACTTCGTTGCCCAGATTGCGGCTGGATTCAAGTACGCAGAGCCTTAAGGGGGCTACCGGGATCTTGTCTTCGAGATAATCAATGTTTGGCATGTGTACTCCTGTTGTGATAATATACTATGACGATCATTTTTCAAAAACATCACCGACATAATAACACAATCTTATGAAAAAAAACAGACACATAATTAAAAAAGTCGAGGCGGATAGCATTGCTGCCCAGATGGATATAGAAGCGGGTGATGAACTGCTGGCTATCAATGATCAGGAGATAGAAGACATCTTTGATTACAGGTTTCTCATCAGGGATGAATACATCGAGGTGTTTATCAGAAAGACAGACGGAGAAGAATGGCTTTTGGAGATAGATAAGGATGAGGATGAGGACCTGGGGCTGGAATTCGAAAACTCCATGATGGATGAGTACAGATCCTGCCACAACAAGTGTATTTTCTGCTTTATCGACCAGATGCCGAAGGGGATGAGACAGACCCTGTATTTTAAGGATGACGATTCCAGGCTGTCCTTTCTTCAGGGAAACTATGTGACGCTGACCAATATGTCCGACAGCGATATAGACAGGATATGCAGATACAGGCTGGAACCGATAAATATCTCGTTTCAGACTACCAATCCCGAGTTAAGGTGTAAAATGCTGGGAAACCGTTTCGCGGGGGAAGCCCTGAAAAAGGTGGACAAGCTGTATGAAGCCGGGATCGAGATGAACGGTCAGATCGTCCTGTGTAAGGGGATAAATGACGGGGATGAGCTTCGCCGTTCCATCAGGGATATGTGGTTGTATTTCCCTTATCTGCGAAGTGTGTCGGTAGTCCCTGTGGGACTTACCAGGTTCAGGGAGGGACTGTATCCCCTGGAACCCTTTGAAAAAGAAGACGCAGAGGAAGTGATAGACATCATAGAAGGTTTCCAGAAGGAATTTTACAGCCGCAGGGGGGCACATTTTGTGCATGCATCGGATGAATGGTATCTCGTTGCGGGCAGGGAACTGCCGGAAGCAGAACGCTATGACGGATATCTGCAGTATGAGAACGGCGTCGGTATGCTCCGGCTCCTGCGGGATGAGTTTGATATCGCCCTGAACGCCGCAAAGGCCGATGGCAAGGTGGATAAAAATAAGAAAAGAAGTGTTTCCGTGGCCACCGGAAAACTGGCCTATGCCACCATAGTGTCCATGGCGGAGCGTCTGATGGAGGTATTTCCCTTCGTTTTAGTCCATGTGTACTGCATCGAGAATAAGTTTTTCGGCCAAAGGATAACCGTCAGCGGTCTGTTGACGGGCGGGGATATAATAGATGCGCTTAAGGATAAGGATCTGGGAGAGGTGCTTTTCCTGCCGGAGAATGTTTTGAGAAGCGGTGAAGAGGTGTTTCTTGACGATGTGACGGTCACTTTTATGCGTGAAACTTTACAAGTTGAGACAGATATAGTAAAATCAAATGGATTATGTTTTTTGGAGCAGCTCTGTGATGTCAGGATCGATCCTGAGATCTACGGGGATGCTTTCGGTGTGCAAAGAGAATTAAACAAATATGAGTAAACCCATTGTGGCCGTGGTCGGAAGACCTAATGTGGGCAAGTCTACCTTGTTCAATGCACTGGCCGGAGAGAGAATATCAATAGTCAAGGATACACCGGGCATCACCCGTGACCGCATATACGCTGATTCGGAATGGCTGGGACGTCCCTTTACCATGATAGATACAGGCGGAATAGAACCGGATTCGGGAGACATCATCCTGTCCCGTATGAGGGAACAGGCCCAGATAGCCATAGATACGGCCGACGTGATCCTTTTTATGGTGGATGTGCGTCAGGGACTTCAGGACGCCGATTCAAAGGTGGCGGATCTTTTGAGACGTTCCCGCAAAAATGTGATCCTTGTGGTGAACAAGGTCGATGATTTCGAAAAATTCATGGCAGATGTCTATGAGTTTTATAATCTGGGCATGGGGGATCCGGTTGCCATTTCTTCCAAAAACAAACTGGGACTGGGAGAATTGCTGGATGAGCTGGTGAAGTATTTTCCAGAGGGAAATGAATCCGAAGAGGAAGAGGATGAGCGTCCCAAGGTAGCCATAGTAGGCAAGCCCAACGTAGGGAAATCCTCCATCATAAACAAGCTTCTGGGACAGGAGAGACTCATAGTCTCCGATGTGGCCGGCACCACCAGGGATGCGGTGGACGCAGTGGCTGTCCATGACGGCAGGGAATATGTCTTTATAGATACGGCCGGTCTGCGCCGTAAAAACAAGATAAAAGAAGAACTGGAGCACTACATGATACTCCGCACCGTGGCTGCGGTGGAGAGGGCGGATGTGGTCCTGGTGGTGATAGACGCCACTGAGGGCATTACCGAGCAGGATGCAAAGATCGCCGGGATCGCCCATGACCGGGGAAAGGGTATCATAATAGTCGTAAATAAATGGGATGCGGTGGAAAAGGATGATAAGACCATCTACCGTTTTACCGAGGATGTAAAGGATGTCCTTTCCTTTTTGTCCTACGCCGAAGTCATGTATGTGTCGGCCAAAAGCGGCCAGCGTCTTTTGAAGCTGTATGATTCCATAGATGCGGTGCTGCAGAACTGTACGCTGAGGGTGGCTACGGGCGTTCTGAACGAGATCATAACCGAGGCGGTGGCTATGGTCCAGCCTCCTGCGGACAAGGGCAAGAGACTGCGTATCTATTATGCCACCCAGGTCTCCGTTAAACCGCCCACATTCGTGATCTTTGTGAATGATAAAAAACTCATGCATTTTTCGTATTTGAGATATCTGGAGAACAGGATAAGGGAGGCCTTCGGTTTTGCGGGGACCTCGCTCAGATTTTTGATCAGGGAGCGTAAGGAAAAATGATATATGCAGTCAGATTGATATGCGTGCTCATAGGGTATTGTTTCGGTCTTTTCCAGACAGCATATATTTACGGGAGAATAAAGGGCTTTGATCTGAAGAATACCGGCAGCGGTAATTACGGTACCACCAATATGTTGAGGAGCAAGGGACTGAAGGCAGGTCTTCTCGTGCTCCTGGGTGATTCCTTTAAGTGTGTATTTGCAGTACTTGCGGTATGGCTCATATTCGGAAAGTCTTATTCCGATATATTTCCTTTGCTGAAGGTGTATACGGCGGCAGGGGTCATACTGGGACATAATTTTCCATTTTACATGGGTTTTCGGGGCGGAAAGGGAATTGCCGCCACTGCCGGTCTTATCATGGTGATGGGCTGGACTTTTATGATACCGGAGCTCATTATTTTTGCCCTGGTGTTCGGCATATCCCATTACGTTTCCCTGGGGTCTCTGACCATTTATCTGTGGCTTTTTGCCCAGATAGTCATAATGGGTGAAATGGGATACGGACAGTTTGCGTCCATGACGCGGCCTGCCCTTATCGAAATGTATGTTGTGGTGCTGCTTCTGGTCATCATGGCCTTTGTGAAGCACCGTGAGAATATCTCGAGGCTCCTCAGCGGGACCGAGAGAAAAACATATCTTACAAAGAAAAAGGAGAGTGATTCTTAAATGGAACCTTCAGTCGTAAAAAAGATGTCATTATCTTTTTCGATGATGATCTTTATCGCTTCACTATGCTTTTCATCCGCCTTTGTTGTCATGGGTGATGAACTGGCTGAGGAGACCGACGGAGTGATGACCGAGGATGAGGCGGAAAAGGATAAAAGCTCGTCTTCTTCGACTTATCAGCGCCCGAAGGAACAGAAAGCAGTGGAATATACGGATGCCGATCTTAAGAAAAATACACAGATCGCTGATTCCTATAAAGCGATCATCTACGGAAATGAGGACTGGGATGATGTGGGCCCTGCAGTGGACGACGAGTATGGCGGACTTTCCGTCAAGGATTATAATGCTCTGGTGCGCATGACCTATGCGGAAGCCGGCGGAGAGGGAGAAGAGGGCATGCTCCTGGTGGCAAATGTGATCCTGAACCGCATGAAGAGTTATAAATATCCGGTTACGGTTTCGGCGGTCATATCACAGACCGGTCAGTTCCAGCCCTATGCAAACGGCAGGTATTCCGAGGTGGAGCCCGATGCGGCTGCAGTCAGGGCAGTAAAGAGGGCGCTTTCCGGTGAGAATAACGCACCGGGCGTGCTGTATTTCAAAAGTGTCAATTCCAACGCCGTATGGTCGAACAAAGAAGTGGCATTCAGGTATAAGAATCATATCTTCTATTATTGAAAAATGGCCGACCTGTGTATCGTATGATCATGGGCGGGAGTGTATGCATTAAGGATTTTGGATTAAGGGAGGATTCAGAGATGATCGATTCTGAGGCAGTACGTATAGGTATAATAGGTGCAGGCAGCTGGGGTACGGCTCTGGCGTGGCATCTTTCAAATAAGGGACATTTTGTCACCATGTGGTCATCTCTGGCCGATGAGATAGATACACTGACGGAGCACCGTGAGCATATCAAAAAACTCCCTGGAGTGAAGCTTCCCGAGAATGTTTCCTTCACCTCCGTGATCTCCGAGGCGATAAATGATATGAAACTGGTCATAGTGGCCGTTCCTTCGCCCTACATCAGAAGCACGGCTAAGGAAATGAAGGAATATGTGACGGACGGACAGATAGTCGTAAACGTGGCAAAGGGTATAGAAGAAAGTACCCTGATGACGTTGTCGGCCATAATCCAGGAGGAGATACCCCAGGCAAAGGTGGCTGTGCTCACAGGCCCTACCCACGCCGAGGAGGTGGGAAAGGGAATGCCCACCGTGATCGTGGCCGGCTGCAGGGAACACGAAGTGGCAAAGCAGATCCAGGATATCTTCATGAGCGAGAGCCTGAGAGTATATTCCAATACCGATGTACTGGGAATGGAAACGGGAGCAGCCCTCAAAAACGTCATAGCCCTTGCGTCCGGAGTGGCGGACGGAATAGGCTGCGGAGACAATCTTAAGGCCGCGCTTATCACCAGGGGAATACATGAGATGGTAAGGCTGGGCGTGGCCATGGGCTGTAATGCTGAAACCTTTTACGGACTGACGGGACTGGGAGATCTGATAGTTACCTGTGCTTCCATGCATTCCAGGAACAGACGTGCCGGTATCCTCATCGGACAGGGCAAATCCGTTCAGGAAGCTATGGATGAAGTGAGCATGGTGGTAGAGGGCGTTTATGCAGCCAAAGCAGCCCTGAGCCTCGGTAAGAAATACGGTGTGGAGCTTCCCATAGTGGAAGAGATGAACCGGGTGCTCTTTGAAGGCAAGAGCCCTTCACAGGGACTTGCGGATCTGATGGGCAGATCCAAAAAGCCCGAGACCGATATACCGGTCTGATATAATTTGTTCTTGACATACAGGCATTACCTGTGATATCATGCCTTTTGTTGTGTGTTGTCACACAGTTACAGGAAAGCAGAGTATCCCTCTCACCCGCCGGCTCAGCCGGGCGGCGTTAATACTGATTGAGATCTTATCCGATCTTTATGGTCGGGTTTATCGGACGGTATATTCATGAGACGGATACGTATGTATCCGTTTTATTTTGTATTTTTTGATGGAGGGTAGGACAATTAACGACTTAATGATCAACGAGCAGATCAGGGACAGGGAAGTCCGGGTGATCGGCGAAGACGGCGAACAGCTGGGAATCATGTCGGCAGCTCAGGCGAGGGATCTGGCAGCTCAGGCAGGGGTGGATCTGGTAAAGATAGCTCCCCAGGCGCAGCCGCCTGTATGCAGGATCGTCGATTACGGCAAGTTCAGGTACGAACAGAGCCGTAAGCAGAAGGAAGCCAAGAAAAAGCAGAAGGTCATAGAGGTAAAGGAGATAAGGATGTCTCCCAATATTGACACCAACGACCTGAACACAAAGGTCTCGGCGGCCAGGAAGTTCCTGGAGAAGGGAAACAGAGTAAAGGTTACTCTGCGCTTCCGGGGACGTGAGATGGCTCATATGCAGTCCGCAAAGCATATTTTGGATGAGTTTGCCGAGGCGCTCTCCGAAATAGCCACCATCGAAAAGGAACCTAAGGTAGAGGGAAGAAACATGACAATGTTTTTGACCGAAAAGAAATAATTTATGGAGGTTGATAATCATGCCTAAGATTAAAACAAACAGATCAGCAGCGAAGCGTTTCAAGGTTACAGGAACCGGAAAGCTTAAGAGAAACAAGGCTTACAAGCGTCATATTCTCACCAAGAAGTCAGCTAAGACCAAGAGAAATCTGCGTAAGGCCGTTATAATCGACAGCTCGAATTTTAAGCCCATCAGGAAGATAACTCCTTATTTGCAGTAAAGAGAGTTATGAAGATCAGATAGTATTTGGAAAGGAGTTAAGAAAATGGCAAGGATCAAAGGCGGTTTGAACGCAAGAAAGAAGCATAACAGAGTATTAAAACTGGCAAAGGGTTACAGAGGAGCCAGATCGAATCAGTACAGAATTGCAAAGCAGTCTGTGATGAGGGCGCTGGCAGAGTCATACAGGGGACGCAAGGAGAGAAAGCGTCAGATGAGAACTCTGTGGATCGCCCGTATAAATGCAGCAGCGAGGATAAATGGTTTGTCCTACAGCAAATTCATGTTTGGATTAAAAGCTGCCGGAGTGGAGATCAACAGAAAGATGCTGGCAGAGATGGCAGTAAACGATCCCGAAGGATTCAAGAGTCTGGCCGACCTGGCAAAAGAAAAGGTTGCATAAACTCTGAAAGAAGACCGCTCCACTTCATGAAGGTTGGGCGGTCTTAATGTTTTATCATGAACAAGAAACAGATTAAAGGCTGGCTCAAGCATGGCGATTTTATACTGATAGATATAATCCTGATGCAGCTGGCCTTTATAATTGCATATTGGCTTCACGAAGAGCCGGGCAATCCCTATGACGATGAGCGTTATGCTTTTCAGGCCGTGGTCATAGGGTTATGTCAGCTTGTCATCATTCTATTTTCCCAGAATTACAAGAATATCCTGAGACGCAGGTGGTTTGACGAGATGATGGCGGTCTGCAGGTATATGGGCGAGATCATCATAGCGGCCCTGCTCTTTATCTTCATCATTCACCGGTATGAATCCACATCCAGACTTCAGTTTGGTTTCACCTCGGTGCTGTTTATCGTTTTCTCTTATACCTGCCGCTGTCTGCGCAAGGTCATACTGTTCAGGACCAGTGCTTCGAAAGCGGAGAACAGGTCTATCATCCTGATCACATCCTATTCGCTGGTCCATGAGGCCCTTCAGGGGCTGACCGCTTCGGACGCTTATATAGACTTTAAGGTTAACGGCGTGGTCCTTCTGGATGAACCGAATGAGAACATGGAACAGGAGGCCATAGAGCTGGAGGCACAGCTGGATATCCCGGTGCTTCCCCTCAATGATGAAGCCATATTTGAGATGGGACACGGCTGGGTGGACGAGGTGTTCATCCTTCAGCCCGACGATCTGCCTTTCCCCAGACAGATCATGGATGATTTCATGGAGATGGGCATCACCGTGAACTATTCTGTTCCGGCCATCAACAACGATAAGTGGCCTGTGGCGGACATGCGCAAGCTGGGGCGTTTCAGGGTGCTTACCAACAGCATAAAATTCATATCCGCGGGAGATATGATACTGAAGAGGCTGATGGATATCGCAGGCGGTATTCTCGGCTGTCTTATGACGGGCATCATTTTTATCTTTATCGCGCCCATCATATATATTAAATCCCCCGGTCCCATATTTTTTAAGCAGGAGAGAGTGGGTCTTAACGGAAAGACCTTTAAAATGTATAAATTCCGAAGCATGTATATGGATGCGGAGGAGAGAAAAGCCGCCCTCATGGCCCAGAATAAGGTGGAGGACGGTATGATGTTCAAGATGGACGACGATCCGAGGATCATCGGCAGTGAGAAAAAGGATAAGAAGGGACGTCCCGTGGGTATCGGCAATTTTATCCGCCGTACTTCGCTGGATGAATTCCCGCAGTTCATAAACGTGCTCAAGGGAGACATGTCGCTGGTGGGTACCAGGCCGCCCACATTGGATGAGTGGCAGAAGTATGACATGTCCCACAGAGTGAGGATGAGTATAAGACCCGGTATCACCGGTATGTGGCAGGTCAGCGGACGCAGCTCCATCACTGACTTTAACGAGGTGGTGAGACTGGACCGCGAATATATAGAAAACTGGAAACTGTCGCTGGATATAAAGATCCTGCTCAAGACCGTGGTGGTGGTGATCATGCGAAGCGGGGCTTCATAGGCGGCATAACCATGGAGGAATGATATAATGTCCGAAAGACTGACAAGAGGCGATATAAAAAAGATAGAGGCTGAGATCGAAGAGCGCAAGCTGGTCATCCGGCCCAAGGCGATAGAGGACGTAAAGGTCACCAGAGCCCAGGGAGACCTGTCCGAGAATTTTGAATATCACGAAGCGAAGCGCTTCAAGAACCAGAATGAGAGCAGGATCAGATATCTGGAAAAAATGCTCAAGAACGCCCAGATCGTGGATGAGGATTCCAACGAGGATGAAGTGGGGATAAACAACACGGTAACGGTCCTGTTTGAAGAGGACGGTACCCGGGAGGAATACAGGCTGGTCACTTCCATAAGGGGTGATTCCATGAAGAATCTGGTGTCCATAGAGTCGCCCATAGGACGGGCTCTTCTGGGCAAAAAGGCCGGAGACAGGGTCAGCGTCAAGGTGAACGACGACTATTCTTATTTCCTTAAGATCTTATCCATAGACAAAACAGGGGACGATGAAGATCTGGAGATCAAAAAGTTTTAATTGCCCCGTTTTTCGTAAAAGTGGCAAGTGTTGCCCTGTTGTGGTATAATAACACGATATGCAGACAAATATTTTGGAATATCTGGAATACAGTGCCGGACGGCTTCCCGACAAGGTTGCCTACGGCGACATAAAGGATTCCTTACGCTATGGTGAGCTGCTGGCTCTCTCAAAGCGTATCGGGTCGGTGATAGCGCGTTCTCTTGAGGGAGTCAGAGTGCCTGTGCCGGTCTTCCTTAAAAAAAGTCCGGCTGCCCTTGCCGGCTTTTTCGGCGTTCTCTATTCGGGAAATGCTTATGTTCCCCTGGATGTGGAGATGCCCGCTGCCAGACTGTCGCTTATCAAAGAGAATCTGAAGCCTGCCCTGGTGCTTACCGATGAGGAGCACAGGGAGACTGCCTCCGCTGTATTCGGTGAAGATGTCAGGATCCTGACCTGCGAAGAGATCCTCAGGGAAGAAGCGGATGAAGCTTTGCTCGAGGGCATAAGGGGCAGACATCTGGATACGGATCCGGCTTATGTGCTCTATACTTCGGGATCCACCGGAGTTCCCAAGGGCGTGGTGGTAAGTCACAGAAGCCTTATCGATTATATGGAGAGCTTCTGTCCCGCCGTAGGCGTGAGGGAGGATGATGTGATCGCTTCCCAGGCTCCCTTTTATTTTGACGCCTCATTGATCGATATTTACTGCACCCTCAAAATGGGTGCCACTCTTTATATAGTGCCGCTGGAGCATTTCAGCATTCCCATAAGGCTCATGGAGTTTTTACAGGAAAGAGGCATCACCATGATCAGATGGGTGCCTTCCGCCATGGGTATAGTTTCCACCTTCAAGGCGTTTAAGTCATTAAGGCCGGACAAATTAAGGCTTATAATCTTCGGTGCCGAATCCATGCCGATGAAGTGCTTCAATTACTGGAGAGAGAATTATCCCGAGGCCGATTTTGTGCAGATCTACGGCCCCACGGAGATCACGGGCATATGTACCTATCATTTTATAAAGGGAGATGTGTCGGATCTTACTGTCCTGCCCATAGGCAGGGCTTTGAAGAACAGCGGGGTATTCCTGCTGGATGAAAAGGATGAGCTGATAGATGAAAAGATGAGCGGACAGGTGGGAGAGATCTGTGTGAAGGGCACCTGCCTGGCCCACGGATATTACAACGATCCCGAGAGGACTGCAGCTTCCTTCGTGAACAATCCCCTGAACCCGTATTATCCCGAGCGGATATACCGTACCGGTGACATGGCGTCATACAACGGAAAGGGTGAACTTGTCTTTGCGGGACGCAGGGATTTCCAGATCAAGCACATGGGTCACCGCATCGAACTGGGGGAGATAGAGAACGCTGCCAATTCCCTGGAGGCGGTGAGACGCTGCGCCTGTTTCTTTGATGAGAAAAAAAACAAGATACATATGGTCTTTGAGCCGGAGTCCGATAAAGAAGCCGGAGCGGATGAGACATATCTTATAAATGCTTTGGGAGAGAGGCTTCCCAAATATATGATACCGAATGTATTTCACAGTGTGGATTCCCTGCCCCAGACGGCTACCGGCAAGGCAGACAGGGTGAGACTGAAGGAAATGTTTTTGTAAACGCAGGTTTAGAGGAGGAAAAATTATGAAAGACAGGATTATCGAAATGCTGGAGGCGATCCATCCGGGGATCGATTATGAGACCGCATCTTCTCTGATCGACGACAGGATACTGGATTCCTTCGATGTGGTATCCCTGGTGGGAGATCTGATGGATGAATTCGACGTGGAGATCGGTGCCGATCTGATGGTGCCCGAAAACTTTAATTCCGTAGCCGATATAGTGGCTCTTATCGAGGGCCTGGAGGGCTGATGAGTTACGCATCTCTTTCCTTTGCCCTTTTTGTGATGGCTGCGCTGGTACTGTACTATATAGTTCCGGCCAGGTTCAGGTACATCATCCTTCTCATATTCAGTTATGTGTTTTATGTGATGGCCTGCAACAAATACGTGATATACATCATAGTCACCACGGTGAGCACCTATTTTGTGGGCGGCATGATGGACAGGGCCGATATATCGCTTAAAGAAGCGTTGGCCGCCGAGGGAGTACAAAAGGAAGAGAAAAAGGCTCTTAAGAAAAAGAACAAGAGCAGGAAAAAGACTTTGCTGACGGCGGCGCTGTTGTTCAATTTCGGGATCCTTGCGGTACTTAAGTACGGAGATTTTGTCATAGCGAATGTAAATCTCATAAAGCTGAACATCTTTCATTCCACGGATTTTATCGGTTTTATCAATCCCGTGCTTCCGCTGGGTATCAGCTTTTATACCTTCCAGTCTATGGGCTATCTCATAGATCTGTATTACGGAAAATATGAATATGAAAAGAGTTTCCTGAAGACCGCCCTTTATGTCAGCTATTTCCCGCAGATCATACAGGGCCCCATCAGCCGTTTCAACGAACTGTCAAAGACTTTGTTCACGGGGGCATCATGGGACAGCCTGAATCTGAAATACGGACTGTACCGGATATTCTGGGGGCTGTTTAAGAAACTGGTGGTCGCGGACAGAGTGGCCGTATACGTGACAAATACCATCGGTCAGTACAAGGAAGTGAGAGGGGTGTATCTGCTCATCGCCATCTTCTTTTATTCCATGCAGATCTATGGGGATTTTTCCGGAGGAATAGATATCACCATAGGCGTTTCCAGGCTGTTCGGGATAAATGTCACGGATAATTTTGACAGACCCTTTTTCAGCAAATCCGTTTCGGAGTACTGGAACCGCTGGCATATGACGCTGGGTACCTGGTTCAGGGATTATATCTTTTATCCCATGACGGTTTCCAAGGGGATGATAGACCTGGGGAAAAAGTGCAGGAAGATCTTCGGCGAAGCCCTAGGGAAAAGGGTTCCCATATATATAGCCATGTTTACCGTATGGTTTACCACGGGACTGTGGCACGGCGCCCAGTGGAGATATATCGTCTGGGGACTGCTGAATTTCCTCATCATCCTCATTTCCACCGAGTGTGAGGGCCTGTATGGACGGATAAACGCCCTTATGAAATGGGAGGGCACATTTGCCCAGCGGCTTTTCAGGGTGGTGCGGACCTTCCTGATAATGAGCTTCCTGAGGGTCTTTGACCTGTCATCCGAAGGCATATCACAGGCACTTTTCGTGATCAGAAAAGCCCTTACGGATATATCCGTCCCCGCCATGGATGTGATCACCGGGCTGGGACTGGATGAAAAGGAACTTAAGGCAGCTGTCATCGGGATCGTGATCATGTTTGTTTTTGATCTGATACAAAGACGTGGCAGCGTTACCGACAGGGTAATGAAGGCTCCCCTCCCTTTGAGATGGGCCATCAGTGCGGCCCTGGTCATAGCCGTTGTGATATTCGGCAGTTACGGACCGGGATATGATGCCAGGACATTTATTTATCTTCAGTTCTGAGGTGACATGATAAAGTATTTAAGACCCATGGCGGCGGTGGTGATCACCGTGGCCTGCCTGATGATAGCGGACAGGGTGTTCACGCCGAAATACATAAAAGAAAATACCGACGGCCGGATAACAGGTGAGTTTTATACACAGGCAAAGGACCCCGATGTGGTCTTCCTGGGGGCATCTACCGTACATTACTGCGTGAGCCCGGCCCATATGTGGAAAACTGCCGGATTTACTTCCTACGACCGCTCCAATGCGTCACAGACCATGTGGCAGAGCTATTATATGCTGAAGGATACTCTCAGATACACAAAGCCTTCACTGGTGGTACTGGATATCAGCTTTGTGAGGAACGGTGAGGAATTCATAGAGGAGCCGTCCAACCGTAAAGCCATAGACGGAATGAGGGATCCCGCATCAAAGCTGGGGGCCGTTCTGAGTTCAAAGGGGGAAGATGAGGAGGTCTTATCCTACTTTTTCCCGGTCCTTCGTTTCCATTCCAGATGGAAGGAGCTTAGCGGGGATGACTGGCTATATGCTTTTAAAAGAGCCGATGTGACCTACGATGGTTATCTGATGGACTTTGGCATAGCTCCCGAGCAGCATATATATGAGAATTCGGAGCCTCCCCTTGAGGCCTTTCCGGCAAAATCTTCCGATTATCTTCACAGGATCATCTCCCTGTGCAGGGAACAGGGGATACAGCTGTTTCTGATGCGGACGCCTTCGTTTCAGACGGGATGGTATGATGAATACGATGAGATGATGGGGGATATCGGTGAGGCCGAGGGTCTTAACTATGTGAATTTCACAAAGTATGTGGATGATATGGGAGTCGATGTGAGAGTGGATTATATCGACGACGGCCAGCATATGAATGTGGTGGGCGCCCATAAGTTTTCCGGATATCTGGGGGACTATCTTAGGGAAAATTATGATCTGCCCGTCCATACCGGTGACGAAGTGTCGGCGCGCTGGGAGCAAAAGCTCAGACGTTACGAACAGGCTGTGGAAGAAGGCATGGATGATTATGAAGGGGCTCTTGAGTCCCTGCAGATATAAATTTTGACGGAGATTATTTATCAAATGGAGAGTTCAAGAGAGATTTCCTTAAACAGAGCAGGGCAGCTGAAGGCGGCGATGAGTGATTATGTCTCTTTCAGGAAGTCGCACATAGAAGAGGAAAAGAAAAAAGACGTGGCCGGTATGAAAAAACGCCTTCTGGAGTATTTCGGTGCCGGTGAAGATGAGTGGAACGACTGGAAATGGCAGGTTAAAAACCGCATATCCTCCGCCGATGTGATAGGTGAATTCTTAAGCCTTTCAGAGGAGGAGAAAAAGGGGATAACCGATGTGGAAAAGACTTACAGATGGGCTTGCACCCCCTATTATCTGTCTCTCATGTCACAGTCGGACCATACCTATCCCATAAACAGGATGGCCATCCCCAGCATAATGGAGATGGATGATTACGGCAGCGCCGATCCCATGGATGAAGAGCATACAAACCCGGCTCCCTGTGTCACCAGAAGGTATCCGGACAGGCTCATCATAAATGTTACCAGCTCCTGCGCCATGTTCTGCAGACATTGTCAGAGGCGAAGGCTTATCGGGGAATGCGATTCCACCAGGTCAAAGGAAGATATCCTTGCGGCCATACAGTATATCAGGGAAAATGAAGAAATCAGGGATGTGCTGGTGACAGGCGGAGATCCCCTTCTTCTGGACGATTCATATATCGAATTTGTCCTCAGGGAGCTGCGTACCATAGAACATGTCCAGATATTGAGGATAGGTACCAGGGTCCCCGTTACCATGCCCCAGAGGATCACTCCTGAGCTTTGCGCGATGCTTAAGAAATACCATCCGCTTTTTATCAATCTGCAGTTTAACCATCCTGACGAGGTGACCGTGGAGGCAAAGAGAGCCTGTACGGCCCTGGCAGACGCAGGGATACCCCTGGGTAACCAGATGGTGTTCCTTAAGGGGATAAACGATGATAAATATATAGTCAGGCTGCTGAATGAGAGGCTTCTGATGGCCCGGGTAAAGCCTTATTATATTTTCCATCCCAAGCAGGTGATGGGTACCAGACATTTTTCCATCCGCATATCAGAGGGGCTGGAGATCATGCGCTATTTAAGAGGACAGACATCGGGACTTGCGATTCCCACATACATTCTGAATGCTCCCTTCGGCCTGGGAAAGATACCGCTGCTTCCAGAATACATAATCGAGAATTCCGGCGGTACGGTCAAGCTCAGGACCTGGGAGGGCGGAGAAATAGAGATAAATGAAGAATGATTATTTCCTGGAAAATGACATAAGGGTTAATGAGAGACTGACAAAAGCGCTGCTGTTTTTTGTTCCGCTGATCTTTGTTTTCTATCTTCTGGTCAGCCGGCATATCTTTTCTTTTTCCGCAGGGCAGGTAACCGCTCTGGTCCCTGCGTGCTGTTTCTTTTTGCTTTCGCCTTATATCATCAGCCGCTTTAAGGTAGACAATACCTTTCTCAAATATTATATAGTCATCGATATTTCCATCTTTGTGGCCTTTCTCAATATGGTCCCCCAGAGCAGGCTTTATCTGGCCTGTGTATTGGGTGTTGTTATTTCCCTATTATATTTTGACCCCATACTGACGGCTTTTTCCGGGGTCATGAATTATCTGCTGCTTTTTGCCATTGTGCTCTATGAAGCCTTTCTTAAGACCGACAGTTACCGCAGCGCCTTTTCGTCGGCCTTTTTAGGTCTGGGGATCTACACCATAGAGTTTCTCATAGTATCGCCGGTGGCATATTTTATAGCCCTTAACGTGAAAAAGCGGATAGAAGAGGAAAACCATCTGGCCATGAGGCTGGAGGGGGCCACAAAGAGATATGAGCTGGCCCTTGAAAGCTCCAGGGACGTGATCTATGAATACGACATAGCGGAGGACAGGTTTACCTATTACGGCGTGCTTCTGGGAAGCGATAAGAGAGACCGTGAAGAGGCCAGGGAGGCAGTGGTCATCGAGCATATGATGGTAATGCTCCAGAGCGGGCACGTGCTCCATCCCGATGATGTACGTCTCATTGAGAGCATCATAGCCGGAAACGATCAGGATCTGGTCCAGATCAGGATGGTAAATGGGGATGATTTTGACTGGTTTGAGGTAGAGAGCAACCTGATTTATGAGGATAATTATGCGGTGAGGATCGTCGGAAAGATCAGAAACATCACCGAAGCGAAGCTTGAGGAACAGGAGTTTCTGCATACTTCCAGAAAGGATTCCCTGACCGGTTTCTACGATAAGATAGTGGGCGTCAGGATCATACGCAGACATATGACCCAGGTGGGCAGGACAGATACACAGCAGTTTCTGTATATAGCCCTTAAAAATGCGGATGAGATCGCCAAGACCTGCGGTCAGGTTTATCTGGACGCGCTCCTTCTGAGGCTGGCGGATATTCTCATTGAGGAGATCTCGGATATGGATCTGCCGGTACGCCTTTCCAGGACGGAATTTGTCCTCTATCTGGTAAACAGGAACCCTGCCATGACAGACCAGCTCATGGTGAGGATCAGGACGGAGCTTTCAAGAGTCTTTGTCAGTGAGGATATTCCCGAGGGAATGAATATCAGGATGGATGTTTTTGAATCCCTTAATGCCCTGGAGGAGGGCACTCAGATCAGCGAGGCTGACAGGGGATATTATGACGGCGAGGCTGACAGCTACAGAAGCGATATGGTGAGCTTTGCCTTCAACCTGTTGGAGAGGTCAAAGGATTTCGAGAGTGCGGTCAATCTGCTGCTGGACCGTATAGGCAATATGTACCGCCTGGATTCCGTGAGGATCCTGAAGGGTACCTCCATCAGGAATGTGTACAGATGTGTCTATGAATGGATATCCGTGGAGGCCGAGAATGACAGCATAGGAAAGATACTGGGCACGGATACGGACGTCAGCGGCCTGAGACAGAAGCCGGATGTATTTTTGTGCGACAGTGCGGATATCAGTGAGGACGGAGGCTATTTCCTGTTCCAGGGAGCCACTTTTAAGGGCGCCATGAGAGCGATGCTCGAGGATACCCTGATGGAGATCACGAATAGCATGGCCACCTTCATCGGAAAGAGATTCGCGGACAGTGCCAACAGGGCAAAATCCGACTTCCTTTCCTCTGTTTCCCATGAGATACGCACTCCCGTGAATGCCATAGCAGGCTATGCGGACCTGATACTTCAGGAGTCCACTTCAAACGTGGTGGAAAACTATGCCGAGAATATAAAGACTTCCTCAAACAATCTGTTGGGTATCATCAATGATATCCTGGATCTGTCAAAGATAGAGGCCGGAAAATTCCAGATTGTTCCCGACAGATATTTCTTCCATGAGATCGTTCAGGAAGTCAAAAACATCATGTATATCCAGATCGGTGAAGCTCCCGTTTCGCTGGTCACCAACATAGATCCGAACCTGAGCGACGGACTCATCGGAGACGGTATGCGCATCAGGCAGATACTGATAAACCTGTTGAACAATGCCATCAAATTTACCGAAGAGGGTGAGATAGGGCTGGATATCAGCTGGACCATAACCGCTCCCGAAGAGGGCGTGATGACCTGTTGTGTATGGGATACCGGGATAGGTATCAGGGAAGATGAGGTGGACAAGATCTTTTCGGCCTATGAACAGGCGGATACCAGACGTAATCACCGTATAAAGGGAACAGGTCTGGGCCTTGCCATCACAAAGGAACTGGTGGAGCTGATGAACGGTTCCATAAGAGTGGAGAGTGAATACGAGAAGGGAACGAGGATCACCTTCACCCTTCCCCAGGAGGTATTTGATCCCACCCCCTATGATTATAATGAGAGCAAGGAAGTCAAAGCCTCAAAGAAACCTGTGGTGCCCTTTACCGCACCCTGGAGCCGCGTGCTCCTGGTGGATGACAACCAGGTCAATCTGGAGGTTGCAAAGGCTCTGCTCAGCCACTATAAGGTTATGATGGAGACGGCTTCAAGCGGCCGTGAGGCCCTGGCCCTTCTGGAGCAGGATACCTTCTTTGACCTCATCTTTATGGATCACATCATGCCCGAGATGGACGGCCTGGAGACGGCAACTGCCATAAGAAAGAGCGGGAACCCCGTGCTGGAGAGTATTCCCATAGTGGCCCTTACCGCAAATGCGGCGGCCAGGGATATGGAAGAACAGTTTATCCTGGCGGGGATGAACGGGTATCTGCAAAAGCCCATTGACCTCAATGAGCTGGCAAAGGTGATGGTACGTTTCATACCGGAAGAGAAGAAGGAAGTATCCTGATAAAGACAAAAAAACGCTCCGGCATATGCCGGAGCGGTCTTTGTAAAAATGTGATGCACTCTTATGCCTCGATCTTATTGACTGCAAGGGAAAGACGTGACACCTTTCTGGATGCGGTGGACTTGTGCATAACGCCCTTTGAAGCGGCCTTTGAAAGAGCTGAGATGGCTCCCTTTAAAGCCTCATCGGCTGCTGCCTTATCCTTTGCATCCACGGCTGCATAGACCTTTCTGATGGCGGTCTTTACGCCGGATCTGATTGCCTTATTTCTCTCGTAACGGGTTTTGGTCACGAGGATGCGCTTTTTGGCTGATTTGATATTTGCCATGATAACCTCCGAAACATAACCATTTACTGTTCAAATCTGTGTCATGCTTTTTGAGACACGGAAAGCAAAGCAAAAGACACAACGAGTATTCTATAAAAAAACGGTTGATTTGTCAACACTGAAAGGAGACTTTTTATATAATGGACAGCAGATTTATCCGAAATTTTTGCATAGTGGCCCATATCGACCATGGGAAATCCACTCTGGCCGACAGGATAATAGAAGGTACGGGACTTCTGACCGACAGGGAAATGCAGGCCCAGGTACTGGACAATATGGAGCTGGAGCGGGAGCGGGGGATCACCATCAAGTCCCAGGCCGTGAGGACCATCTATAAGGCAAAGGACGGAAACGAGTATATATTTAATCTGATCGACACCCCCGGACATGTGGATTTCAACTATGAGGTGAGCAGATCCCTGGCCGCCTGCGACGGAGCCATCCTGGTGGTGGACGCAGCCCAGGGGATCGAGGCCCAGACCCTGGCAAACGTGTATCTGGCCCTGGATCATGATCTGGACGTATTCCCGGTGATAAACAAGATAGATCTGCCTTCGGCGGACCCCCAGAGGGTAAAGGACGAGATAGAGGATGTCATAGGCATAGAGGCTCAGGACGCTCCCCTTATCTCTGCCAAAAACGGCATAGGTATAGATGAGGTGCTGGAGGCCATAGTCCATAAGATCCCTGCCCCGGTGGGGGATACGGACAAGCCCCTGAAGGCACTGATCTTTGATTCCATATACGACCCCTACAAGGGGGTGATCGTGTTCTTCAGGATCATGGACGGAAGCGTGCGCAAGGGCAGCCACGTGAGGATGATGGCCACGGGCGCCGAGTTTGAAGTGGTGGAGACCGGTTATTTCGGGGCCGGACAGTTCATTCCCTGTGATGAACTGACTGCAGGCATGGTGGGGTATCTTACCGCCAGTATCAAAAACGTCAAGGATACCCGGGTGGGCGATACCATAACGGATGCCGATAACCCCTGTGACGAAGCCATGCCGGGATATAAAAAGGTCCAGCCCATGGTATATTGCGGGCTGTATCCCGCGGACGGCGCAAAATATCCGGATCTTCGGGATGCGCTGGAAAAGCTTCAGCTCAACGATGCTTCTCTTTTCTATGAACCCGAGACCTCGGTGGCTCTGGGCTTTGGTTTCAGATGCGGTTTTCTGGGACTGCTGCATCTGGAGATCATACAGGAGAGACTGGAGAGAGAGTATAATCTGGATCTGGTGACTACCGCTCCCGGAGTGGTTTACCGTATACACAAGACTGACGGGGAGATGATAGAACTGACCAATCCTTCCAATCTGCCGGACCCTTCGGAGATAGAATATATGGAGGAACCCGTGGTGGATGCCCAGATCATGGTGACCACCGAATTTGTGGGTCCCATCATGCAGCTGTGCCAGGAAAGACGCGGCGTCAGCAAGGGAATGGAATATATAGAACAGACCAGGGTCATGCTGTCTTACCAGCTTCCCCTCAACGAGATAATATATGACTTTTTTGACGCACTCAAGTCACGGTCCAGAGGTTATGCTTCCTTTGAATATGAGCTTAAAGGCTATGAGACCGCCAAGCTGGTAAAACTTGATATCCTCATCAACAGGGAGGAGATAGATGCCCTTTCCTTTATCGTACATGCGGACAGTGCCTACGAAAGAGGCAGGAAAATGTGCGAAAAGCTTAAGGAGGAGATCCCCAGACATCTGTTTGAGATCCCTATCCAGGCAGCCATCGGTTCAAAGATAATCGCCAGGGAAACCGTAAAGGCCATGAGGAAGGATGTGCTGGCAAAGTGCTACGGCGGAGATATCACGCGAAAGAAGAAGCTTCTGGAAAAACAGAAGGAAGGAAAAAAGCGCATGAGGCAGATAGGAAATGTGGAGATCCCCCAGAAAGCGTTCATGTCCGTGCTGAAACTTGATGAATCATAGTTTTTTCTTGATAATACAGGTGGAAATGTTGTAAAATTGTTATATCTTGAGAAAAGGAGATTTCCGTATGCTTTTTGTAAAAAACGCCGACCTTAAGGTGGGCATGAGACTTGCAAAACCCATATACAATAAAAAGGGAGTCCTTTTGTATGACCGTAACTCAAAGCTTACGGATCAGGGTATAGATTCCGTTAAGAATTTCGGTCTCATAGGTCTGTATATCCTGGAACCGGCGGAGCCGGTACCTCCCATGAGTGAGGATGATATGGAATTTGAGCGGTTCCAGACTGTGGCGGTATTCCAGATCAAGGATGAACTGGAATCCATCGTGAACTTGGGCAAGGCTCCCAAGATACAGATGTTTGTGGCGGAGATGGTAAAGCGCTACGGCAGGCTCACGAAAAAGATAAATTTTGTACAGAATCTGAGGAGCAACGATGATTACGTGTTCAAACATTCATTGAACACGTCCATGCTCTGCGCCATGATGGCACACGTTCTCAATGTACGTCTGGATGGGCAGAGTGAAGCGGTGATAGCGGGAGTGGTCCACGATGTGGGTAAGCTGAGAGCTCCCAAAGAACTGAAGGAAAAGGGAACTGCCCTTAATGATGAGGAGCAGGCCCAGATGGACAGATACGAGCGCGAAGGCTCTTCGCTGGTGGAGGAGGTATTTACTTCCCAGCCCAACATAAAACGTATAGTGGTCCAGTCTAATAAGGCCCTCAATGATTTTAAGCGCGGGATCCTGCCGGCCAACGGCCTGGACAAGATAGTGATCGGAGCCAGGATCCTTATGGTGGCCGAGACCTTTGATACCATGACGGCCATGAACGACTACAGAGAGCCTTCTTCCGAGATAAGCGCCCTTAAATTCCTTAAGGCCAATCCGGGGGTTTTTGACCCCAAGGTGGTTTCCGCTCTGGTGGACAGCATCAATTTCCTGACCAACGGCTGTACCATAGAGCTGACCAACGGAGAGAAGGGTCTGGTGATAGCGGCAAATGACGACGATGTGTTAAAGCCCATGGTGCTTCAGTTCTCCAACAATACCATCATCGATCTGGCCAGATCCAGCCTGGGACTGGAGATAAAGGATGTCATGAAGACCATGGACAACAGATGCGTGGTGGATAAGGAGATGCTCAAGAGCATTAATGTATAGCCGATATGCTTGATCTGAACGCACTTCTGAAATATGCCGGGGAAAACGGCGCTTCCGATATACATATCACGGTGGGGGTGTCCCCGCTGATCAGGGTTTCCGGAAAACTGCGCCCCACGCCGTTCCAGAGGATGACGACAGCCGATACGCTGGAGGTCTTTCTCGGTATAGTTTCCCCTATTCAGAGAGACAAATTCGAAAACGCCGGTGAGATCGACCTGTCGGTATCCATTCCGGGAGCCGGCAGATACAGGGTTAACGCCTACAAGCAAAGGGGCAGCATCACGCTGGCTCTTCGTCTGGTGGAGATGGAGATACCCGATCCCCAGATGCTGATGATACCCGATGTGGTGCTGGATCTGTGCAATAAACACAGAGGACTCATCATTATCTCGGGACCTTCAGGCAGCGGCAAGAGCACGCTCATGGCCTCCATGATCGACCGTATCAACGAGGTCCGTCAGGCCTGTATAGTCACTTTGGAAGATCCCATCGAATACCTTCACAGCCATAAGAATTCAATAGTGTCACAGCGGGAGATAGGGCTGGATACAGCTTCCTATCTGACGGGCCTTGGCGCTGCATTGAGGGAAGACGCAGATGTGATCAGCCTGAGTACCCTGCCGGATGAGGAAGTGGCCACCAGGACCTTCAGGGCCGCCCAGACAGGACGACTGATATTTTCGGCCATGTATACCACCGGCATTGTGGAGACCATAGATTCCATCATAGCGCTTTTTCCCGAATATCAGCAGGAGATGGCGCGTAACCAGCTGGCATCATGCCTTCGGGCTGTGGTCACCAGACAGCTGTGCGACGGCGTAGGCGAGGGTGAACGTATCCCCGCTTACGGTATCATGCTGAACAACAAAAAGATAGCTTCATATATCCGTTCCGGTCAGACCCTGAAGATAATGGATGTGGTCAGAGAAAGCTCGGACCAGGGTATGATAAGCATGGACGATTCCCTTTTTGACCTTTGCAGGAGAGGTCTTATCTCATCTGCCACGACCCTCGCCCTGTCCATAGACCAGGAGAGCATGGAAGAACGCCTGGGAGAGAGCAGGAACGAGGCTTTGAATCAGTAAGAATTCTTAAATATTTCCCATATTAAAAAAATTTATTTTTCCTCTTGACTTTTGCAGACTGTATGGTGTATATTAACTGTACTACTTCGCATAGTACACATAGAACACCAAAAAAGGGGGAATGATCTTGAAGATAATAGACTACAGAGATCCGAAGCCTATCTATGAACAGATCGCAGACTATTACAGACAGATGATACTTTGTGGCGTGCTCCAAAACGATGAGCAGTTGCCGTCTGTAAGAACTCTGGCCATTGAACTGGGCACCAATCCCAACACGGTTCAAAAAGCTTTCGCTTTGCTGGAAAGCGACGGTTATATTTACGCTGTAAAGGGAAGAGGAAACTTTGTCAAGGCCGGGGATGACCTGACGCAGAAGAAGAGTCTGGAACTGGTGGAAAAACTGAAGCGGCTGTTTGAAGAGGCAAGGAGCATTCATCTTAATGTGGATGAATTGATCAAAAAAGCAAAGGAGGGCATGAAAAATGATTGAGATAAGCGGCCTGAACAAATCCTTTGAAGGCGGGATAAAGGCGGTGAACGATCTGAATCTGACCATAGCCGACAATCATGTATTCGGCCTCATCGGTACCAACGGAGCCGGGAAGAGCACACTGATGCGTATGATGTCAGGCGTACTCAAGGCGGACAGCGGAGATATAAAGGTGGATTCGGAGCAGGTTTATGAGAATCCGCAGGTGAAAAAGCAGATATTCTTTATCCCCGATGAAGCTTTCTTTTTCCAGTGGGCCGATGCGGATACCATGAAGAATTATTATGCCGGTATATATGAGGGCTTTGACACAGCGCGTTTTGATAAGCTGTTGGATGAGTTTAACCTGAAAAAAGGCAATAAGGTATATACCTATTCCAAGGGTATGAAAAAACAGCTTTCCCTGATCCTGGGGCTGTGCGCAAAGACCAGATATCTGTACTGCGACGAGACCTTTGACGGTCTGGATCCGGTGATGAGGCAGGCGGCCAAGGCCCTGCTGGCAAAGGAGATAGATGAGAGGGATTTCACTCCGGTCATCACCAGTCATAACCTGAGAGAACTGGAGGATATCTGCGAACATGTGGGACTCCTTCATCAGGGCGGAGTGCTTCTGTCAAAGGATATAGACGATATGAAGCTCAACCTGCAGAAGGTACAGTGCGTGTTTGCGGATGAGGGCAGGCGTGAAGAGTTTGAAAAGGCGCTTGATATCATGCTCCATGAGGAGAGAGGACGTCTGCATACCTATACCCTCCGGGGGGACAGGGAAACGGTAGAGGCTTTGTTTGCAAAAGAGGAAATGATATTCTTTGAGAATTTAAGTCTGACTCTCGAGGAAATATTTATAAGTGAAACGGAGGTGGCAGGATATGATGTCAGAAAACTCATCACAGGCTGAGACAAAGAAGGTGAAAGTTCCGGATGGCATGAGCCAGAGAGCCCTTTTTGCACGCAGAAAATGGGTGGTGGTCATAACTGCCATTTCATGCCTGCTGATCTATCCGGTTGCCTCTGTCATAGCATTTATCAGTACCATAAATCTGAATATGTTCGACACCTCGGTTCCCATGGGAGTGAGGCTGGTCAATGTATTCAACACGCTGATAAGCGGGAACCTGGTGGGATTCGCCGCAGCGGTCCTTCTGGCCGTGCTGACCGCGACCCAGGGCTTTGCCTATCTTTTTAACAGAGCTACGGTGGATTTTTATGAATCATCGCCCCATACGAAAAAGGAGAGATTTACGGCGATATATGTAAACGGTCTGCTGATATTCTATATCTCGATAACAGTCAGCTTCATATTATGCTTTCTGTCCGCCGGCGTGATGGGGGCGATGAACAGCGCAATGATCCCCCAGGGTATCATACAGCTTCTGGAACTGATGCTCCTGTATTCGGCAGTATATTCCATCAGCACAGTCGCTTCCATGCTTTCGGGCAATCTGTTGGTGTCCATGCTGCTCAACGGTTTTTTGCTCCTGGTTGAGGACGTGTTCTATATGGCAGTGGATGCCTGCGGGGTTACCTATTACGCCACCTGGTTTAATGGTAACGGTGAAGACCGTCTGCACTTTTTCTCACCCATGGCCTGCTATATCACTAACCATATGCCCGAATTCTACAGCGGCACGGAGCCCTTTGGCATGACGCTTGTCAGAAGTCATATTGAAAAGAATCTGGGTTTTGATATAAAACTCCTGCTGTTTTTCATAATATTTACAGTGGTTGCGTTCCTTCTGTATAAAAAGCGTCCCATGGAGTCGGCAGGCAGGCCTTTTGTCTACGTCAGGGTCGGATATGCCGTCAAGATGATCATCGCGGTCTTTACGGCACTGTTCACAGCCATTATGATGGAGAATGTGACAGGCGGCGATGTCCCGGTGGTCTTCGCGGGAGTCATCATAAGCTCGGCTCTGATCTGTGTGATGATGCAGGCACTGCTGATAGACGGAAATGCAAAAAAGAAGCTGTATCACATCGCAATAAGTTCGGCTGTTATAATCGCCGTGGTGATAGTGTGCCGCTTTGATCTGACAGGCTATGAGAATTATATCCCGTCCGAGAACAGCATAGAAAGCTGCGGACTGATGAGTTATGATAACAATTGTCTGCCCTACTATGAAAAAAACGATTACGGCGTGTATGAGGAGATATACGACGGAGAAAAAAGATTAAATCTTATGATGCTGAAAAACATCAGCTATGTGGTGGAACTTGCACGTACGGGACAGCGGCTTAAGAGCGAGTATGACAGGACCTACAACGGATTTGCCAGGGCTTATATGCTGGATCTGGAAGAGGATGAGATAAACGGTCCCAACGGATGGAATTATGTGGTGGCTTACAATCTTAAAAACGGGAAGACGGTTTATCGTGTGATATACATTCCCGTGGATACGGATACGGCCCTGCTTGACAGGATCACCACTTCCCCGGAATACAGAAGCACGGTCTTCCAGTGTGAAGAGGATTTCGTGAATGTGGTAGCGTCGGCAGGTGAACATCATAAGCTCAGCTTTTACAACGGCTGCAGGGAGAGCAAAATGATAGACGGAACCTACATAAGAGACTTTATGGAAGCATATAAAAAGGATATAGACGAAAAGTATTCCTATTCTGTATCGAGATTCCATCTGTCCAAGGGGACCGTCCAGTTTACCGGGGATGATGATTACCAGGATTATATATCCGGCGATATCTTTTATCTGAATTATCCGGTATACGATGACTACGAAAATACAGTCGCTTTTCTGAAGCAGCACGGGATATATATGGATGAACAGGTCCCTTTGGATGTGATCGACAGCATCAGGGTGACGCAGACGGATGAGGATGGTAACAGCGAAGTGACGGAGTACGAGTCAGAGGAAGAGATTGAAAAGCTCATGCCGAAGTTGTATACTGATTTCGGTATGTGGGAATGGCAGGAGCCGAATCTGGTGGACTACGACAGGCAGGCTGAGATCTTTACCAAAAAAATGGTCTATGAGGATGAATATTTCGGCAGCGAAAATTATACCTTGTATTTCCTGAACGAATAAGACACAGGGAGATATCGTGTTATGACCGATATCAGATCCATGTCCATGGAAGAACTGGAAGAGCTGGTTTTGTTCATGGGAGAGAAAAAATTCAGAGCAAAGCAGATCTATAAATGGCTTCATAAGGAACTGGCGGATGATTATGAAGCCATGAGCGATCTGTCGAAAAACCTGAGGGGAGAGCTTTTAAAAAGCTGTCCCCTTTATGGCGTACGGGAGATAAAACGTCTGTCTTCGGCAAAGGACGGCACGGTGAAATATCTCTTTGCCCTTCATGATGATAATGTGATAGAGAGCGTGCTCATGAGGTATAAGCACGGCAACAGTGTGTGTATTTCGTCCCAGGTGGGCTGCAATATGGGCTGCAGGTTCTGTGCATCCACGGTGGACGGCTGTGTCAGATCCCTGACGGCCTCCGAGATGCTTGCCCAGGTGTATGCCATACAGAAGGATTGCGGGGAGCGTGTGTCGAATGTGGTGGTGATGGGCAGCGGAGAACCTTTGGATAATTATGAAGCCCTGCTGCGGTTCATAAGGATGATATCGGATGAAAACGGCCTTAATATCAGCCAGAGGAATCTTACGGTGTCCACCTGCGGCCTGGTGCCTAAGATCAGGGAACTGGCGGATGAGAAGCTACAGATCACACTGGCCATTTCGCTGCATGCTCCCAATGATGAAAAAAGAAGGGAACTGATGCCGGTGGCAAAGGTTTATTCCCTGGATGAACTGATGGAGGCCTGCAGGTATTATTTTGACAGGACCGGGAGAAGGGTGACCTTTGAATATGCCCTGGTGGCGGGCAGCAATGATTCCGATGAGGATGCATCGCAGCTCACAGCACTCCTTAAGGGCCTGGGAGCCCATGTAAATCTCATTCCCGTAAATCCGGTGACGGAAAGCGGATTGAAACGCCCGGGGATAAAAAGCTGCGAGCACTTCAGGGATATGCTGCTTAAACATCATGTGAATGCCACCATACGCAGGGAACTGGGCAGTGATGTCAATGCTGCCTGCGGTCAGCTCAGACGCAGTCATCTGGGCGGATGATTTATTGCAAAAATATCCCAAAGTGTTTATAAAGGAAACTGTTTTTTGATCTTTTGTAATACATAGTGCTGACAGTATGGCCTTGTGCCGGTGGATGATTTTCCACTTGACACAAGGCCGTATTTTATTTATTATTCTTAACATATCGAGCGGATCAAAATCATTTCATATCCGTTCGCAGGATTTCATGGCGACGCGAATTTCATATCGTCGCAGGATCCCATTTTTACATATTTTAGCGGCACCGTTTTTTGTGTGTTTGTAGCGGTGTCACCGGAAAACAAAACTGCACTTTGCGCATGGCGCGGAAATGGAGGTGTGGATGTATTTTTGCATCAATTCCTTCGCGTTGAGCGGCCTGTCGGTGCTGCCGGTATCCGTGGAGGCTGACATATCGGACGGCCTGCCGGTCATGGATCTGGTGGGCTATCTGGGCTCGGAAGTGAAGGAAGCAAGGGAAAGGGTGAGGACTGCATTAAAAAACAGCGGCTTTACCATTCCCGTCAAAAGGATCACCATCAATGTCTCTCCGGCGAGTGTCAGAAAGCAGGGGACTGCCTTTGACCTGCCCATCGCTTTATCCATGATGGTGTGCATGGACCTGATAGACAGGAATGCTCTGAGGGACTGCTGTGTGATGGGCGAGCTTAGCCTGAACGGTGATATCCAGGGGATAACCGGCGTGCTGCCCCGGGTCCTCAAGGCGAAGGAAATGGGCTACAGCGCCTGTTTTGTACCTGTTCAAAACGCCGCAGAAGGGGCAATGGTGGACGGGATCTCGGTTTACGGCGTGGACTCGCTGCTGGGAATGTATGCTCATTTTTCAGGCGAAGCAGTGATCGAACCCGTAAAGGCTGATCTTGACCTGATATTGAAAAATGCCGTGGATAAAACAGATGAGGATTTTTCGGATATCAGGGGTCAGCCGCTGATCAAAAGATGTATGAAGATCGCGGCAGCGGGTCTTCACAACCTGCTTATGATAGGACCGCCGGGAGCAGGTAAGACAATGGCTGCCAGCCGTGTGGCGGGGATACTTCCGCCGCTTTCCGGAGAGGAATGTCTGGAACTGACCAAGATCTATTCCGTGGCAGGTCTTTTGCCGGAATGCGGGATGATCCTGAAAAGACCGGTGGTGAGTCCCCATCATACCTGCACGCCCCAGGCTCTGGCAGGGGGTGGGAGCATTCCCAGACCCGGGGCCGTCTCCCTGGCCCATAAGGCGGTACTCTTTCTGGATGAATTGCCCGAGTTTAAAAAGGAGGCGCTTGAAATACTGCGGCAGCCTCTGGAGGAAAAGAAGGTACATATCGCCAGGGCAAGTGCCAACTATACCTATCCGGCGGATTTTCTTCTGATCGCAGCCATGAACCCCTGCAGATGCGGTTATTATCCCGATATGACAAGATGCAGCTGCAGCGCCCGTGACGTGAAAAATTATATATCCCGGATCAGCGGGCCTTTGATGGACAGGATTGATCTGTGCATTGAGGTGGGAGAGATAAGCTACGATGAGCTGTCGGGGACTAAAGCGGATGAGCTGCAGGAGAATGGGGAAAGCCTCGTGGAGGAGAGCAGCGCGGATATACTGCGGGATGTGATGGCGGCAAGGGAAAGGCAGGAGTTTCGCTTTTCGAAAGAGGATATCAGCGTGAATTCCGGGATGAGCTCTTCCATGGTGATGAAGTACTGCCAGCTGGGAAGAAGGGAAAACCTGCTTCTCAAGGAGGCATTTAAACGGCTGAACATGTCGGCGAGGGCTTATCACAGGACCCTCAAGGTGGCAAGGACCATAGCGGATCTGGAAGATTCGGACCGGATAAGCGAGAAGCATCTGTATGAAGCCATATCCATGAAGCTCCCGGATAAGACCTACGGAAATATGGGCGGATAAAGAGGGATGTTTTCTGAAGACGGAAGATGGTGAGGATGGTATGAGTGATGATGAAAAAAACGGATGCAGATATGTCTGCAGACTGGATAAGGATTATCCCTACAGGCTGGAACGGCTGGCAAGGCCCCCTGCGGGGTTCTATGTGAGAGGACGACTGCCGGATGAGAACGTGCCGACTGTGGCCATAATAGGCTCCAGGCTGTGTTCCCAGTATGGGCGGCTGGCGGCCGAGGAATTCGGGAGGACTCTTGCCCTTCACGGGGTTCAGGTGGTGAGCGGCCTGGCCAGGGGTATAGACGGTATCGCACAGAATGCGGCCTGTGATGCGGGAGGCAGCTCCTTCGGCATCCTGGGCTGCGGGGTGAACGTGGTTTACCCTTCCGAGAATAAAAGAATATATGAGAAGGTTCTGGAAAAGGGAGGACTGATCTCGCTGTTTGAACCGGACGCAAGGCCACAGAAGGCTTATTTTGCGGAAAGGAACAGCCTGATATCCGCCCTGTCGGACCTGCTTCTGGTGGTGGAAGCCAAGGAAAAGAGCGGAACCCAGATCACCGTCGGGTGCGCGCTGGAGCAGGGCAGGGATATCTATGCGGTTCCCGGCAGGATCAACGATATCTGTTCGGCAGGCTGCAATGAACTGATAGCCCAGGGGGCGGGGATAGCCACAAGCCCTGAAAGCGTGCTGAACGCCCTGGGGATATATCCGGAATATGAATTCAGACAGGCAGTACCAGGCGGGGGAAGACCTAAGCTGGAGCGTCTGGAAAGGAAGGTTTATGAGCAGCTGGATCTGTACGCCATGCCCATGGACAAAATAGCCGTGCTGACACGGATCCCCGTGCCTGAGCTTTCCGCCATTTTGTTCCATCTGATGGTAAAGGGATATGTGAGAGAAGAGGGCAGGAATTATTATGCCCGGGTGCAAGATAATCTGTAGAAAAACAGGAGGGTGGAAATGAAAAAAGATATAAAAGAATCAAATAAGATAATTGCATTTATTGTAGCTTTGAGCCTGCTGCCGGTACAGCTTTGTCCGGCTCTGACGGTCAGTGCGGCACAGGAAGAGATATGTGTTCAGGAAGAAACCGAATATGCTTCGGAGGAAACTGTATGTGTTCCGGAGGAAACCGGATATGCTTCGGAGGAAGCTGTATGTGTTCCGGAGGAAGCCGGAACTGAGAAGGAGGGTAAAGATGTATGCGTATCGGAGGAAACCGGGACCGGAGAGGAAAAGCTGTCTGCATCGGATGAACAGGAGCAGGAAGATGACAGGCCGTACGATTGCATGGAAAACTGTGACAGCAGGGAAGAGGCATCCGTGAGCGGGAATGAAACTGAAGAAAAGAAGGAGGAGGTTTACGGAAGGAATGAAAATAAGGAATTATCCCCGGAATATAAGACCATTTCCGTAAATCTTGTAAGAAGGCAGGTGGCGCCGCTTACGGATTTCTTTCCCCAGGAGCTGCTGGGAGAACTGGATTTTTCCGTGGAAAAGGTGGCACGGCTTGTCAGTGTCAAAAACGGGAGCATAAGGGCAAAGAAAGCAGGACGGACCTCCTGGGAGGTCATGCACGGTGAAGAAATATATCTGATCTGTCTGAATATTTACGAACCTGTATTTGAGAGATCAAAGTATACAGTGCTCAAGGGAGAGAGCATAAAATGCGGATTTGAACATGGGGATTTCAAGCCTGTATATTCCATTCCCGCAAAGTACGCGGACCGGGCCATGGTGGATGAAAACGGAGTGGTCACCGGACTTTCCAGGGGAAGAGCTGTTTTGTTATCCACGATAAACGGTGTACAGTACAAGACTAAGATAAGGGTAAGGGATCCCTATCTGTCCGTGACAAAGGGCTGTGTGGCAAAAGGGGGAAAGCTCCGGATAAAGCTGAAGGATTCGGATAAGTCGGCATCCTGGAAGACTTCGGATGAGAATATAGCCTTGGTGGTAAAGGGGAGGATAAGGGGACTTAAAAAAGGTCAGTGCGTAATAACCTGTACCTATATGGACAGGGAGTATAACTGCGAAGTCCAGGTGGATGAGGCCGCCCTCACAACGGGAGAACTGGTGCTTAAATGCGGTGAGACAAAGCGTGTGGGAATTTACGGCATTTCCGACCCGGCATATGAGGAACACTGGTTTACAAGGAGCAAAAGCGGTGCCTTCACTTTGACCGACAACGGGGCAGTGACCGGAGTGAAAAAGGGCAGCGGCAGTATCTTTGTGCTGAGAGGTAAAAAACGTTACAAGGTGAAGATAAAGGTGGTGGATGAGAAGGCAACGGACAATTCCTCCGATGAAAACTATGAGCTGATAAAGGTGATATGTGATGAAGATGCGAAATGTCATGATATCGTGGAAAAGGTATATGCCAATGAAGCCAATTCCATGTATGTGTTAAGGCAGGAACTGGGGCACGATCCCGAGGAAAGCTCTTTTGTACCTTCCACTTGTGTGGATCCGGCCTACAGTATCATGAAGTGCAGAAGATGCGGGCAGGAGAGCAGGGAGGATAAAAAGCTGACGGACTATCCTCTTAAGCAGCATTCCCTGACAAACATCTCGGAAGGAAAGGGAAAAGGGGCCGGAAGCATATGGAGGTGTTCCGTTTGCGGGGGTGATTTTGTGCTGACAAGCGGCGGAGATTATGTGAGACTGGACGATCCTCAGAAGGACAGTTCTTCCTCCTCGGGGAAAGACCATGATTCCTCCTCGGGGAAGGATGATGGTTCCTCCTCCGGCAAAGACCATGATTCATCTTCCGGAAAGGATGATGGTTCTTCCTCGGGGAAAGACCATGATTCATCTTCCGGAAAGGATGATGGTTCCTCCTCCGGCAAAGACCATGATTCATCTTCCGGAAAGGATGATGGTTCCTCTTCGGGAAAGGACCATGGTTCCTCCTCCGGCAAAGACCATGATTCCTCCTCGGGAAAAGATCATGATTCCTCCTCGGGAAAGGATGATGGTTCCTCCTCGGGAAAGGATCAGGGTTCCTCTTCCGAAAAAACATACGATCACTCCATCAGTTATGAGAATACCCTCAGCGCAAACAATCTGAACCCTTCGGGCTATGACGAAAAAGACGGTGTGATATATCTGACTCCTCTGTACCGGAGGGGCTATGAGTTCCTGGGGTGGTTTGATGAAGACGGAAACGAGATCGACAGGATCTATACTTCCGATAAGAGAAACCGTGTGATAACAGCCAGATGGGAGCTGATCGAGTACAGGATAACTTATGAAGGCGATCCTGAAAAATGTGAGATGTCAAAGGACAATCCCACAACATATACGGTGCTGGATGATATCGAGCTGATAAATCCCGTTCCCCTGGAGGGGTATGAGTTTTCCGGATGGACAGGGGGCGGTCTGACAGGGGAGACCATGAGAGTGGTGATACCTGCGGGGAGTGTGGGGAGCAGAACCTACAGCGCCCATTTTGTATACAAAAAATACAGGATAGACTATGTGATGAACGGAGGGGAAAATGATCCGGACAATCCTTCATATTATACGATGGACGATGAGATCGTCTTCAGGGAGCCCTTCAGGCAGTATTATTCCTTTGACGGGTTTTACACCTCCGGCGTGCTCAGTGCCGGTTCGCTGCTTGAAAAAATAGAGAAGGGAAGCACCGGGGATCTGCGTCTTTACGCAAAGTGGAATAAAAATACCTTCATATACGAAGCTGAGGATGTGGATGCGGTGTACAATGCGGGGGGACATTCGGCGGATATAAGCTGCGATACTCCCGGGACGACCATAAGCTACAGGGATTCAAAGGATGAGACCTGGTCTTTCACAAAGCCGGTGTATATTGATGCAGGGGAGTATGTCACATATTACAGGCTGGAAAAGGACAACTATGAGACTTTGACCGGGCATGTGAGCGTGACTGTGGATAAGGCACCGGGACAGGTCAGCGAGACTTCGGCGATAAACAGCGTATACGACGGCAGTGCCAAAAAGCTGATGAATACGGCGAGCAGCAGCACGGGAAAGGTGCTGTACGGAATGGGAAATACATCCATCGGGAATTATTATGAATACATTCCCACGGCCGTGGATGCGGGTAGTTATTATGTCTGGTATTACAGCGTGGGAGACAGGAATCATTATGATTCGGATAAGAAGTGTGTCATCGCGAAGATAGATAAGGCAGAGGGCAGGGTAAAGACCGCCCCCACCGCCAAAAGCCTGACATACAACGGAGTATCCCAGACCCTGATCAATTCCGGCAGCGCCGAGGGCGGCACCATGCAGTACAGGCTGGGAAGTGCCTCATCCTTCGCTTCCTACCTGCCCACTGCAACGGACGCCGGAGTCTACACGGTGTATTACTATTGCTCCGGGGATGCAAATCATTACGATTCTTCGATCTCTTCCGTAAATATAACAATAGCCAAAAAGAACATGAGCCTGGCAGTCACAAACGGCAGCTTCGGTTATACCGGTTCGTCAGGTACAGGAGGAGCAAAGGTGGTGGTAAATGAACCCGGCTCCGGCTATACCCTGACCTACGGAACCACCTTGGGGGTATATGATAAAACCTCCATGCCTTCATTTTCGGCTGTGGGTACCCATACGGTATATTACAGGGTGGAGGCTGCCAACTATAATGTGGCCACCGGCAGCTTTACCATCACGGTGGATAAAGGGACCGGCTCCTGTACGGCGCCCTCTGCCAGATCCCTTACCTATTCGGGAGCGGCCCAGTCCCTGGTAAACGCCGGGAGCAGTTCCACCGGGACCATGTATTACAGCCTGAAAGCCGACAGCGGCTTTTCCACCGGGATCCCCACGGCTGTAAACGCGGGCAGCTATACAGTGTATTACTATTCAAAAGGAAACTCCAATTACCATGATACGTCGCTCAGGAGCGTGAAGGTGACCATAGCAAAGGCGTCACTGAACATCAGCTACTCGGCCACTTCGTTTTATAAGACGGGATATCCCATTTATCCTGACATCAAGGTTTCCTCCTCTGCCAAACTGTCAGGAGACGAAAAGGTCTGCGTCTATATCAAGAATCCCAAGACCGGAGGCTGGTATACCTTTAAAGGGTCGGATGTCATCAATCCCGGATACAGCTCAAGCCTGCCCTTCACCTTTGTGCTGAAAAAGTCGAACTCATCCCATCTGACGGAATACTATAACGTGGACGCCGGCACCTATTCCATGGATCTGAAGTCGGCGGTCCTGAACGGAGGGTACGGAGGAACCGACAGCGGCAATTTCAATGTGGTGACCACCACCTGTACATACACCATAGTGAACTACGGTTGAGGGCTGTATTGAAGAGGTAAATAAAAAGATTTTGGCCGGGGATAAAAGATTGTTAAAAAAAAGACTTGTTTTTTTAAAAC
>JAEEGL010679717.1_pt1 | contig 39713 bp, 30 predicted proteins | sample 9134231 | NCBI WGS metagenome assembly JAEEGL01 (sample SAMN16246548, study PRJNA631951) | gut metagenome | biome: gut microbiome; feature: rumen; material: fiber-attached | host: Bos | place: Iran: Karaj | collected 2018-10
AGGTCAGCAATTTTTGCCAATTTTTTGAAGAAAATAAAGAAAAAAACGGAAATCGTTTAGCTTTCGAACCTACCGGAACCCGGAAGCAAAAAAAAACCCCGGTCGCCCGGGGTTTGAAAAAAACAGATCCGTAGTCGTGACTAACGAACTGCGCAGTTTACCCAGCCGTTGAGGTGACTGGTGATGTCGCCGCCGTACATCGGAGCGTTTGCTGCACTGTAGATCTCGATCGAGCCGCTCAGGCTGACATTGCCTGCAGCGCCTGCAGCAGCGTTTGCAGCCGTGAGGGTAAGATCACCGTAGCCGAATCCGTGATAGCAGCCGACCTGATTGCCGTTGAAATCAACAACGAACATCTGACCAACCGACTCCTGATCAAGTCCGAAATGGACTGTTCCCGGAGCAGCATTTGCCGGAAGGATGATGAATACACCGAAGGGGATCGCCTGCTGACCCTGAGCATCCGCCGCATAGTTCTGGACGATCTGGAAGTACTGCTGACCGCCGTCCTGAACGAGAGCCGCATAGTAATAGCTGAGCTGAGCGTTTGCGGGAACGATGCTGCTGCTGCCCAGATTTCCGCTTACGTAAGAGGACATGTTGATCATGTTCTGCTGAAGCTGTGTCTCGTTGGTAAGGATGTAGGTACTCACAACGTTGACCTGAGCAGTTCCGTAAGGAGCAGAATAGGTCGTGTCGCCCTGTTTGGGAACGTTAAGACCGCACGCTTCTGTCTCGTTCAAGCAGTTTGCAGCGATGCAGTCAGTAAATTCATCGCTTGTTGAAGCATTAGCGCAGTTGTTTCCCCAGCAGTTGTACATTGTAACAAAAAGGTTCTGATCCGTCGGTGTTCCGTTTGCGATGCAGGCTTCAAGGCAAGCCTGATCAGCGCAGTTTGTGGAGCACTGATAAATGTCTGCACATGTGTCGGTGCCGCCAGCTGTGTCGCCGGTGTCTGAACCGGAGTCGCCTGTGCCGGTGTCACCTGTGCCGGTGTCACCAGTGTCTGTCGTACCTGTGTCGCCTGAACCGGTGTCGCCGCCAGGTTCATTGCATTTGCCTGTAGCCTGATTGCAGCCGTCGTTGCACTGCTGGAAATTGATCCATGTGCCGTCCTGGCACTGCTGAGAAATCTGTACTGTGTTGCCTGAGCACTGGAATGCGCCCTCTACATCGCAGGATGCACCTTCAGCGTCGTCTTTTTCGTCTCCGCCGCAGCTTACGAAGAAGAATGCTGCGAGAAGAACTGCCATAATGATTGTTACTTTTTTCATGTTTCCTCCTAAAAAATAAAAAAAAGCAAAATTACAAACGCGGGATGAGTTTAGCCGCACTTTTTTTTATTTCAACAAAAAGATCGGAATCTTTCTCTTTGCATTAAATCCAAAAAAAAATAGGATACGGCGCCTATTACCAAATGTGGGGTTTTTGAATGAAAAAATTTCTGTTCACTCTGTTCTCGGTGCTTTTTTTCACAGTTTCGTGCGGAGAGACGGTCAAACTCACGCAGGAGAATGCCGAAGTGTTAATTAAGGATCGTCTGGCGAAAATGCCGGGCAGAAGCGTTTCGTTCTATCTCGGGGCGATGACCGATCCCTCTTATGTTCCGGTATACAAGGCCGTCGCGACCGGAAAATACCTCACCTTCAAGCCCGATGTCTACGTCGAGGCTGCGGGCAGGAAAATGCCGATGTTCGAGGCGACCGAAGAGGGCAGAAAGATATTCAAGTGCGACAAGAACAGGTGCACGGCCGAGGTCTGTTCGACGCGGTTCAAAGCCTTCAGGGCGATCGTGAACCAGGGTGAGTTCGCAACTGTGACATACGATGTGGAGACCGTCTGCGAAGGCGAGCTTTACGATATTTTCAAGCCTCTGGCGGAGAGACAGTACATCAGGCCGTCCGTCAGCGAGGAGAGGTCGGAATTTGAGTATTCCCGTGAGAAAAAAGAGTGGTTTATCAAGTAGTTATTTAATGTTCGGAGGGAAAAATGACTGAATGCTACTGCGGAAGCGGAAAGAGCTACGAAGAGTGTTGTAAACCTATAATAAAGAATGAAAGAAAGGCAAAGACCGCCGAAGAGCTCATGCGTGCCAGATATTCGGCGTATGCAGCCAAGGAGATCGACTTCATAATGGATTCGACAGTCCAGAACCAGACTGGCAACATGCCGCGTGAGGCTGTCGAAAAGTGGGCAAAAAAGACCGACTGGAAGCGTCTTGAGATCGTCAGCGTCGAAAAGGGCGGTGAAGAGGACACCTCCGGAAACGTCGTTTTCAAGGCTTATTCGCTTCTTGACGGCGCTATGCAGTGCCACCACGAAAACGCATCATTTAAAAAAATAGACGGAGAGTGGTTCTTCGAGGACGGAGTCCAGATCATGCCGGAACAGGTCAGGAGAGAGACTCCGAAAGTCGGCAGAAACGATCCGTGTCCGTGCGGTAGCGGAAAAAAATACAAAAAGTGCTGCGGCAGGGACTTATAAACCGGTAAAAACCGAAAAACAGGGGGAAACATGAAAAAGATTCTTTTCACGATTTTGGCAATCTCTCTTTGCTCGCTCTCTCTCTTCGCAGAGAAGGTCTACAGAAGTGACGGAAGCTTCTTCGAGCTCAAGAGGAACGAGGGTGTTTATGCGCTGAAACTTGACAGAGTAAGTGTAAAGGCGCCTGAAAACTATGTTTTCAAATGGTCACACGGCGATCAGATGATCGTCCTTCAGAAGGATTCAAAGGGAAATCTTCCGGTTTACTTTGTCAACGGACACATGGTCGTAGCTGATTCGATCCTTTTCTATAAAGGCAGCAAACCTGCTGATTTCATTGCTAAAAAATACAACCTCAAGGTCAGCGAGCTTGTACACGGATACGACTACATCGAATTCGACGGAGCATCCGACAGCGTAAAAACCGCTCAGCAGATCGTCGAGAACGGCGACGGATTCGCCTTCCCGAACATCATCCGCAGGACGCAGCTTCTCGAAAAGGTCGTAAAGTACCCGGTCGAGGACAAGTATTATAAGGATGGCTATCAGTGGTCGCTCAAAAACCCCGGCAAGGGAATCAACGTCTACGGCAACGAGATCGACACGCTTGAAAACGCCGACGTCAAATTCGACGACGCGATCAAGCTTATCTCCGAGAAGATCGACGCCGGCGAACTCGAGAATTTCGAGGCTGCAAAGGTCGCGATCATGGACAGCGGCGTAGATTTCGGCCACCCCGACCTCAAAAACAAGCTTGAGGACGGCTACAACATGGTCCACGAGGGCGCAACAGGAAACCCCGGAGAGATCGAAAATACAGGAATGTACGGTACTTCAGGATATTCGCACGGAACGAACTGCGCCGGTGTCGCTGCCGCTGAGGGCAACGAGATCGGAACAGCCGGCATCTGTCCGTGGTGCGGAATTTACCCCGTAACCTACATGGAAGGCGGAATGGGAACGCAGGAAAGTTCCAGCGACAAAAAGCTCATGACGGCTTACACGAAATATGTCGAGGATCCATCGATCGTTGCGATCAACTGCTCTTTCGGCCCGATGTCCGGCTTCGGCGATATCCCCGCTTCGCAGGGTGAGATCGAGAGCCACATGAAGTTCATCAAAGAGGGCAGAAACGGCAAGGGCGGCGCCATCGTCTATGCAAGCGGCAACGACGGCGTAGATGCAAGCTACACCGGCATCCTCAAGTATAAATTCGAGTTCGAAAGAGAGGGCAAGCAGGTTTCGTCCAGCGTCATCACGGTCGGAGCTTCATCGGCTTGGGACACCAGGGTCAGATACTCGAACTACGGTTCGATGATCGATGTTGTCGCTCCGTCACTCTCGATGAACCCGCTCATCGGTATCGCGACAAGCTACCTCGTAGGCTACGGCGACCTTGACAAGGACTACACGAACCAGTTCAGCGGCACCTCGTCGGCAGCTCCGGTGATCACCGGCGCGTTCGGCACGATCTTCTCGGTAAATCCGGAACTTACGCTCGAAGAGGCGATCGAGATCCTTCACAAAAGCTCCGACAAGGTCAACCCGTCGACCGGTTTCTATGATGAAAACGGCCACAGCGTGAAATTCGGCTACGGCAGACTTAACCTGCTCAAGGCAGTCCGTCTGGCTGCAGGTCTCGAAATGTGCGAGGCAAGCGGCGAAGAGATAAAGAACAACCTCGACGACAACTGCGACGGCAGAGTCGACGAAGGCTTTGAAAAAGATATCTCCAAAGTCGGCGGCAAATGCTCCGAAAACGCGGACTGCGCAAACGCTGACTTTGCGGAAGAGAACGTAAAATGCCTTACCGGCGAATACAAGAAATACAACTTTGCAGACGGTTACTGCGTGATCAAAAACAATAAATTCGCATGTCCTGACGGAACCGAAGCTTACGAGGATTCCCAGACTTCGACCGACTGCTTCCTCGAGTGCAACAAGGAAAATCCGTGTCCTGCCGGCATGACCTGCACCGACGACACCCTCGGTATCTGCATCCCGGAGTGCAAGGAAGACTCTGACTGCAACCAGGAGATCGCTTACTGCGACACGAAATCGAAGCTTTGCAAAAACGTTCCTTCAGAGCCGCTCGGACCCTGCGAGACGGTAGACGACTGCAAATACAACGCAATGATGTGCCTTGACCAGATCCCTGACGGACTCTGTGTCGTAATGTGCAACAACGACTACGCATGCAACGACGACGAGGACAACATGGTCAACAAGTGCGTCAAATTCAGTATGCAGGGTTATCAGATGGATATCTGCACCCCGGGCTGCGAATCCGACAGCGACTGCAGATCGTTCGGTTACGGTTACGGCATGGTCTGCCACAAGAACTACAACGACAAGGGCGCCGTCTGCGCTATGCCCTGCGAAAGAGACCGCGACTGCATGGGCGAAGACGCGAAGTGTCTTGATTCAAAATGCGTTCCGCTTGACTACGACGGCGAAGAGGAGACCGATTCCGACGCAGGATCCGATGTCGACGTCATCGCTTCAGATGCAGATTCAACGGACGACATGAACTTCGACGACGATCCGGCACCGGAGAAAGACAAAGACAAAAAGAGCAGCGGCTGCTCGCTCTCTCTCTTCTAATCGAGGCAAAAATGATCAACGATCTTAAAAAAATGATGATGAAGGCAAAGCTTGAGAGGGACACCCTCAAAGGCAACCTGCTTTCGACGCTTATCGCAGAGGCTGTCATGGTCGGCAAAAACGACGGCAACCGCGAAACTACCGAAGCCGAAACGCTTAACGTTATCAAAAAGTTCCTGAAGAACGTGAACGAAAACATCAAGCTGCTCGACGAGATCGGCAAGGACAAAAGCGACGCTCTGCGTGAAAAGGAGATCCTGGAATCACTTCTGCCGAAACAGCTCAGCGAAGAGGAACTTTACGCGAAGATAGTTGAAATCATTGCAACTCTTCCCGACAAGTCTCCCCGTCAGATGGGCGTCGTCATGGCGGCTCTCAAAAAGGATTTTGACGGGCAGTACGACGGCAAAGCGGCAAGTTCACTCGTAAAGAAAGCTCTTGGAAACTAATCATTTCCACATACACCGCCTGATCCGGCGGGAACTGGCTGTCCCGGCAGAGCTGTTTTCGATCACCGGGAATGTCGTTTTCGCCGATTTCAGCGCGGCAAGAAGGCTGGCGAACCAGCTCAAGGCCGCTCCGGGCGAGCTCTATGCCGCCGGGCTCATCGACGAGCTCATGCACTTTGTCTTCAAGATCCACCGCGAAGAGACGGGTCAGGATTTTGCAGTGGAGCTGCTCCGGCAGATCGCTGAAAAGTTCGGAAAGGAGGAGGCTGAAAAGCTTCTTCTGACCTTCGTGACAGAGTTCCCGCCGGCTGATCCTTCGATTGCAACGGGAGCCGAGGCAAAAAAATTCCTCGATTCGCTGATCGACGGGACCCGCTGCAGAGACATCGAAGCCGAAGAGCTCGTCGTTCTCTGGCTTACGAACCAGAACCCGGCGCTAGGCAGGCTGAAAAAACTTTTCGACGACTCCGGACTTGCTGAAAAGAGCTGCTACACAGAGTTCGGGAAAATGGCGGAAAACTACGGAAAAAACGTCAGTTCCGCAGCCGCAGGCAACGCAGGAATGTCACTTATAGACTTCCTTCTCGAACCTTCGCGGCGCTCTCCGGATTCTCTGCTCGACCAGCTTCAGTTCATCCTGGAGCACTGGGGAGTCAGGATCACCGGCAGTTTTACGCGCAGGCTCCTGCTCTCCTCCGACATCCTGAAGGAAGAGAAGATGCGCATGGCGGATCCGAATGCAAAAGGGCACGCTTTTGAATTTAACACCGATTTTTTCCGCGGCGCAGGAGACTACGGAGCCGAGACCGAGAGTTTTTCCAGGGATTCGCTCTGGATGCCGCGCCTCATCATGCTCGTAAAAAACACCTATGTCTGGCTGGACCAGCTTTCGAAGCAGTACGGACGCCGGATCTCAAGGATCGACCAGATACCTGACGAGGAGCTGAAAACCATCGCAGACCGCGGTTTCACCGGACTCTGGCTGATCGGGATCTGGGAGCGGAGCCGCGCCTCGAAGCGCATCAAGCAGCTCATGGGCAACAGCGACGCGACGGCAAGCGCCTATTCGCTTTACGACTACGAAATTTCAAACGAGCTCGGCGGCGAACCGGCGGTCCAAAACCTGCGGGAACGTGCAAACCGTCTCGGGATCAGGCTCGCCTGCGACATGGTCCCGAACCACACAGCGATCGATTCGCGCTGGATGAGCGAACACCCCGAATGGTTCATATCGACCGACGACCCGCCCTTCCCGAGTTACTCCTTCACCGGCGAAAACCTCTCCGGCGACCCCAAGATCGGGGTATACATCGAGGATCACTACTTCACGAAAACAGATGCGGCCGTCGTCTTCAAGCGGGTCGACTTCACAAGCGGCAAAACGAGCTACATCTACCACGGGAACGACGGGACATGTATGCCGTGGAACGACACGGCGCAACTGAACTACCTGCTCCCCGAGCTTCGCGAGCAGGTCATCCGGACGATCATCCGGATCGCGAAAAGCTTCCCGATCATCAGATTCGACGCGGCAATGACGCTGGCGAAGAGGCACTTCCACAGGCTCTGGTACCCTGAACCGGGACACGGCGGAGATATCGCCTCCCGTGCTGAACACGGCATGACCATCCAGGAGTTCAACGCCGCCTTCCCGAAAGAGTTCTGGCGCGAAGTCGTTGACCGCGTGGCTGCCGAGGCGCCCGACACGCTGCTTCTGGCGGAGGCGTTCTGGCTGATGGAGAGCTACTTCGTGCGGACTCTCGGTATGCACAGGGTCTACAACAGCGCCTTCATGAACTTCATGAAAAACGAGGAGAACGCGAAGTTCAGGAACTCGATCAAGAGCACTCTCGAATTCGATCCGCAGATCCTTGGCAAGTTCGTCAACTTCCTGAACAACCCCGACGAGGAGACTGCGGCGGTGCAGTTCGGAACGAACGACAAGTATTTCGGCGTCACCGCGATGATGGTGACGATGCCGGGACTGCCGCTCTTCGGGCACGGGCAGATCGAAGGCTTCACCGAAAAATACGGCATGGAGTTCACCCACGCGCTGCTTGACGAAAAGGTGAACGAGGAGCTCGTCAGACGCCACGAGCGCGAGATTTTCCCGCTGATGAGACAGCGTCACCTCTTCGCCCACTCGGACAACTTTTACCTTTACGATTTCCATCGTGACGGCGGCGGGACCGACGAAGACGTGATCGCCTACTCGAACGGCTGCGACGGCAGGTTCGTGCTGGTATTTTTCCACAACAAATTCAGCGAAACCTCAGGCTCAATCAAGGTTTCGGCAAAATTCAAGGACAAACCGGCAGGCAGACTGCTCGAGCGCACCGTCACGGAGGCGCTGAGGCTTGATACGGGCAGAAGGCTTTTGAAATACCGCGAACTCGTCAGCGGCGAAGTAAGATACACCGACATGCGCGAGCTTTGCGAGAACGGCTTCAGGATCGGTCTCAAGGCATACGAATACCGCGTATTCACTGACTTTGAGGCGGTCGACGAGGTCGAAAAAAGGGAGGATGAAATGGATTACCAGATGTATATCGACATCTTCAACAGCGAGGTCGTTCCGGCACTCGGATGCACTGAACCGATCGCAGTAGCGCTGGCGGCAGCGACATCGGCGAAGCTGCTTGGCTCACCGGTCGAGAGAGTCGAACTCTTCCTCAGCGGGAACATCATGAAGAACGGTCTCGGCGTCGGCATCCCCGGCACCGGCATGGTCGGGCTCCCGATAGCGGCGGCACTCGGCGTGAAGGGCGGCGACCCGTCGAAGGAACTTGAGGTCCTGGAGGGCGTCACGGCAGAACAGATAGCAGCGGCCAAAGAGTTCGTCAAGGCTGACAAAATCGACATCGCGGTCAAGGAAAAGGTCGACAAGCTCTACATCGAGGCGATCTGCAAAAGCGGCTCGAATGTTGCACGGACGGTCATCTGCGGCTGTCATACAAACATCGTCCTGAAGGAGCTGAACGGCGAAGTCCTCTTCCAGAAACAGTGCGGCGCATTCTCCCCGAGCAGTGCCAGCAAGCCAGAAGTCAAGACCAACCAGATGACCGTCGAAGGCATCTGGAACTTCATAAACAAGGTCCCGCTCGAAAAGATCGAGTACGTCCTCGAAGGCGCAGAGATGAACCGCAGGATCGCAATGGAGGGACTTTCCGGCGACTACGGCCTGCGTGTCGGCAAGACCCTCCGGCTCAACGTCAGCAAAGGCCTCCTCTGCGACGACCTTGCCAACTGGGCGATGGCTCTGACGGCGGCGGCAAGCGACGCGAGAATGGCGGGCTGCACCCTCTCCGTGATGAGCAACTCCGGCAGCGGCAACCAGGGGATAACCGTCATGCTGCCTATCGTCGCGGTCGCGGAGCGCATCAACTCCCCGCGTGAAAAGCTGATCCGCGCACTCTACCTCGGCAACCTGATAGCGATCCACCTGAAGGAGTTCATGTCGAAGCTTTCGGCGCTCTGCGGCACCGTCACGGCATCTACCGGCGCGGCCTGCGGCATCACCTACCTCTTCGGCGGAACGCTCCCGCAGATCAACTACACCATTAAAAATATGATCGGAAACATCTCCGGCGTGATCTGCGACGGTGCGAAATCCGGGTGTGCGCTCAAGGTCTCGACAACCATCAACGCTGCGCTCCAGAGTGCGCTCCTGGCGGTTGAAAACATCGAGATCTCGGAGCTTGACGGCATCATCGAAAAGAACATCGAGAAGACGATACGCAACCTCGCGACAGTCGCTTCGGAGGGGATGGAGACGACCGACAAGGTCATACTCGACATCATGACGTGCAAATAACAGCGGGCGTCCTGGAGGCGCCCTTTTTTTATTTTGAAAGTGAGGAAAAAAGGATGACAAAGTACATTTTTGTGACAGGCGGCGTTGTTTCGGGCTTGGGAAAGGGCATCACGGCAGCTTCGCTCGGCAGACTTCTCAAAACGAGAGGCCTCAAGGTCGCAGCGCAGAAGCTCGACCCCTACATCAACGTTGACCCGGGGACCATGAGCCCCTACCAGCACGGCGAAGTCTACGTCACCGAGGACGGCGCGGAGACCGACCTCGATCTCGGCCACTACGAACGCTTCATCGACGAGGATCTCAACCGCTACTCGAACCTTACCAGCGGCAAGGTCTACTGGAACGTCCTCAACAAGGAGCGCAGAGGCGAATACCTCGGCTCAACCGTTCAGGTAATTCCACATATCACCAATGAAATCAAGGAGTTCGTCTACCAGGTAGGCAGAAAGACCGCAGCCGACGTAGTCATCACCGAGATCGGCGGGACGATCGGCGACATCGAAAGCCAGCCCTTCCTGGAGGCGGTGCGCCAGATCTCGCTCGAAGTCGGCAGAGAGAACAGCCTCTTCATCCACGTCACGCTCGTCCCCTACCTCCACGCCTCAGAGGAACACAAATCGAAGCCGACGCAGCACTCGGTCAAGGAGCTTCAGGGCATGGGGATCCGCCCGAACATCCTCGTCCTCCGCTGTGACGAGCCGCTTGAGAAGTCGATTTTCCAGAAGATCGCGATGTTCTGCAACCTCAAGCCGGACTGCGTCTTCGAAAACATCACGCTCCCGCACCTTTACGAAGCGCCGCTGATGCTTGAATCGGCAAACTTCTCAGGTGTCGTCTGCCGAGAACTCGGGATCGAGGCACCGGAACCGGACCTTGCCGAGTGGCGTGAAATGGTCGCACGCATCAAAACGAGCAGGAAAAAGGTCAAAATCGCCCTCGTCGGCAAGTACACGCAGCTTCACGACGCCTATCTTTCGGTCACGGAAGCTCTGCGCCACGCCGGGTACGCCCTTAGCGCGAAGGTCGATATCGACTGGATAGACTCCGAGACCCTAACAGCCCAGAACCTTGACGAAAAGCTCTCGAAAGTCGACGGCATCCTCATCCCCGGAGGCTTCGGCGGACGCGGAATCGCCGGCATGATTCTAGCGGCAGGCTATGCCCGCGAGCACAAAGTACCCTTCTTCGGCATCTGTCTCGGAATGCAGATAGCCGTGATCGAGTTCGCCAGAAACGTCGCCGGCATCGCAGACGCTGACTCAGGCGAATTCAACGAGATCTGCAAAAACAAAGTCATCGACTTCATGCCCGGCCAGAGCGAGGAGATCGACAAAGGCGGCACTCTCAGGCTCGGCGCATACCCGTGCGAGATCCAGCCGGGGACAACGATGGAACGCTGCTACGGCACGAAACTCATCTCCGAAAGGCACCGTCACCGCCACGAAGTCAACAACGACTACCGCGAAATCCTACAGCAGGCAGGTCTGACGCTCAGCGGCATCTCGCCGGACGGCAGACTGGTCGAGACCGTCGAACTCACGGAACGCCCGTTCCACGTAGGAGTCCAGTACCATCCCGAGTTCAAATCAAGGCCCAACAAGCCTCACCCGCTCTTCTTCGGATTCATCAAAGCTTCGCTCGAAAATTCGGAAAAGAAGAAATAAAGCTAAAATTCGCGGAAATAGTTTGAGCTTTCAAAGCTCAGCTCATCACACAGCTCTCAAGGCAAACATCCGGTATCCAGCCGGCAAAAACAATCAAACTTGAAATACAACAAAAAAATAAACCGATTGAAAATATTCGATTTTGTGGTATGATTAGTGGTTTTTTAATGGAGGGAACCGATATGTTGGGAAATTCGGTACTTTTGAGCATCAAAGACAAAGAAGCATCTGAAAATATTATGGAAATAATTAAGTGTTTCGTTGAAAAACTAAAACCGGTCAAAATTTTCCTTTTCGGTTCATTTGCAGCCGGAACAAACAACAAAGATAGCGATTTCGATTTCTATATCGTTGTTGACGACAACCGGAATGTCGCTGATGTTTCCACAGAAGCTTACAAAGCGATCAGATATCTTCGGAAGAGACCTGTTGACATCGTCGTCGGAACAAAAACGAGATTCGATAAATACAGCAATTCAAATGATACGCTTTATGTCGAAGGCGAAGTCTCGAGAAACGGAAAACTTCTGTATGAGCTGAATTAAAGAGGGATCAGCATGGGAAACAACAACGAAAATTTGAATTTGGAACAGAAAATGGCGGAAGTAAAGGCATGGTTGGCTTATGCCGACATGGATTTTAATACCGCAGATCATCTGTTGAACGGTGCGTTTTATCCATTGCCGCTCGAAATTATATGCTATCACAGCCAGCAGGCAGCCGAAAAAACGGTAAAAGCAGTGATTGTATATTTCGGAAATCACGGCGGAATGCCGAAAGTCCACGATATATCCTTCCTTATGAATCAAGTGCACAACGCCGTAAAAGAAAAAACAGGTGTCGAAATTTCCGAAACACTTCTGGATTATGCCGACAATTTGACGAAATACGGTGTAATGCCGCGATACCCCAATGAAATCGAGGTCAATGAATATATGGCAAAAACCGCCGTTGCTCAGGCATCCGAGATTTTGGAATGGGTAAAAAGTGTCATTTATGCTGCTTAAATAAACTTTAGGAAAATATTCAATCGTTCAGCTTTTCCGCAACTTTCTTTATCAAATAATCGAGGGATACCTCAAGTGCATTAGCGATTTTGAAAATAGTCGAAATTTTGGGTTCACTCTGCGCTTTTTCAAGATGGCCTACAATTTACGGTCTGACAAAAAACCGATCAGCTACAAGAATTGATTTTTGTAGCTATCTGGCTATAAAAACGAGTTTTTTTTTGGAAAACTTTATCTCGAAAGGAGGATTTTATGAGTGCATTTTTTGCTACTTTAATCGCTAAAATCGGATTGAATGCAATTCTTGGAATATTAGGAACTGGTTTATTTCTTGGTATTCCATTAATGAAAGCATGGCTTGGCAAGGCAAAGCTGAAACAAGACTTTAAAGAGAAAAAAAAAGTTCTGGAAAAAGAGTATGAAGAGAAAAACAGACTTATGGGGCAGAATTTTAAAGAAAAACATGAAAAGCTAGAACAGGAGTTCCAAGACAAACAAAAGAGTTGGGAAGATTCTCTGTCAAAGATGAATCTGGAACTGGAAAACATGAAAAAATCTGCTGAAAATGCAAAATATGCCACTTTGCAGGTCGGATCATTAAAAGATATTTTGACTTTGGGATTAGCTGAAGTCGAGCTTAAAGGAACAGAATATTTCGAAGAACCAATCGGAGACCCAGTGGAGGAAAAAGGATTCTTAGGATTTGGCAAAGAAAATTATTGCGATTACTTATTGGGTGTTGCACAATATTCAATGAAAGTCGAATACGGTATTGACTTGAATGATGTCAAGTTAATGAGAGATAGTGAAAACAATATCATAGTTTATGGACTGAAGCCTAAAACACCATCATTCAAAGGTTATCCAGTTTTTAAACGAAAATATGAAACGGTTTTGCGTTACCCTATGACAAAAGTTGTTAAAGAGGGAAAAGAAATTCCTGCCGTAGATAGAGATGAATGTAAACGTATAGATGTTCAAAAAGAGTATAATAATAAAAAAGATCAGGAACGAAAAGAGTGGGATGTTAGAAAGGAGAAGATACGTGAAAGAGTTTGCGAAAAATTTTTTGAGCGTATTAAAAATAGTAAGGATGGTGATCCTGATGCTGTTGATTATATTTGGATTAAGCATCTTGCCACAGAAAGGGGTAAAATGTTTCTGAGGGGTATTTTTGCTCCTTTTATGAAATCCAATAAAGAAATAATATTTGTTGATTCAAACACGCCTATTCCAGGATCGGCTATAACTTTGGATGATTTCTGCTCGAATCCGAAAAAACTTCTTGAATGGCATGAATAGGTGTTCCGATGAAAAATGTTCTTTTACTTTCTCTGATTATCGGTCTTTTCTCTCTTTCATGCAATACCGAGACGAACTGTCTCACCAAAGAAGACTTGCCGAAAAGGGAATGTCTTACAAAAAGCGAGCTTCCTGAAACGGTGACCTGCGATTTGGCGAAGAACTGCCTTAGCAAAAACGAGCTGGCGCAAATTGTTTCATGCAACGAGAAGCTGGCAAATCCGACAAAAAACGAATTGGCGGCTGATGCTGCGTTTCAGGAAGGAATTGCACTTTTTAAGGCCGGAAAATTCGATGAAGCGAGAATTTATTTCGTGAATGCAATCAACCACGATCCGAATGAAATAAAATACTATGAAAAGCTTTTTGAAACTCTTAAAAATGTAAATCCAGACAGAGAGGATCTGGAAGAAAATAAGGCGATTTTTGAACTCGGAATTTACCGTGTTGACAGCCGTCACATCAAGGATTTGAGTGAAAAATTCATTCCTGAAATAGATGCTATGATCGGTAAAATGTCAGGTGAAAAAGAGAGCTCGGCAACAGCAACGGAAACTGTATCACTGGAAGACGAGTTTACTAAACTGAACAAAGAACTTCCGTTCAGCAAACTTCTGGAAAGCCGCGACCGCAAAAAAACCGAGGAACGTCTTACAGTTCTCGCCTCAATGAAGGAATATGCTGAATCAGACAAACTGGAAAACGAATACAACAAGACCAAAACACTTCTTGAGTATGTGATTGTTGTCGAGACTGTTGATAAATATCTGAAACAGGCAGATTCCCTGCTTGGCAGAAATGATGAGCAGTTCCTTTCGTCGATAGAATCAATCCTGCAGAATGCGAAAGTTACCCTAAGTCAGGCGTGGTCGATCAATCTCGATGCATTGAAAGGCGGAAATTCTGATCCTGCGGCACACCTCAATAATTACACAAAAAAGATTGAAGAAACCGGCAAAAAATTCAATGAAAGAAAGTCTCTACCTGCAAAGAATAGATATGAAGCATTGAAAGCTTCATTCGATGTCTTGGGTTCCGGAGAAACGGAAACCGACAAACTAAACGAGTATAAGACTCATTTAAAGAAAATTGCCGAACTTCTGCCGGAAGTTTATTCCGAGGAACTGAAAGAAGAAATCAAAGGCTATGCCGAAAAGAAAGCCGGGGAAATGCAGAATGTTGAAAAGGCAAGATTGAAAGCGTATCAGTTGTGGGCTGCGGAACAAATAAAAGAAGCCTTGAGAGTTTACAACAACCACTTTATTTCAAAAGATGAACATGCCGAAATGGGTTGTGAAAAACTCAAAACAGTTGATATGAAACTGCTGATTCCTGAAGTCGCCACACTGTATTCCGATGTGCTTATACAGCTTGAACGAGAATTGGGATGGGAGAAAAAATCCCAATGTCTCAGCAGTATCGCCTTGGCAGATAAAAAATCTCTGGAGGATTTTTAATGCCTAAATTCATCAAGATTGCTTTTCTGATTCTTCTTTTATTCTCTTTCAACCTATCCGCGCAAAACGAGGAAAAAAAGGAAACCCCTGCTTTCAGGATATTTTCCGCAGCGGGAAATTCAGCTGCCGCCACTGCTTTATCAAATGCCGATGTCGCATATTTGAGAACGCTTGTCGGATCGAATACAAGAGGTTTGAAAGGCGCTTTCGGCGAAAATATCGCCCAAAAAACATTTTTGGACAACATTCTGTCAAAAAGCGGGAGCTGGAAAAGTGTCACGCCGCGTCTCGAGAGCCAGGGCCTTGATCATGTTTTCGTAAAATATAATAAAAACGGAACTCCGAAACAACTGATGGTCGGCGAATCGAAATTCGGCTCAAGCAGACTCGGTTTTACAAGAGACGGAATCCAGATGGGAAGAGAGTGGACAAACAAAAGACTAATCGGTTTAGGAGAAAAATACGAGTCTCTTGCAAAAGAAACGTCGGTCAATCTAAAAAAAGCCCCATCCGTTCCTAAATACGAAATGGAAGTCCATCTCAAAAACGGCAAAACAGTTCATTTCTGGAAAAACAGCCGCAATGCAAACTGGAATTTCGACGGAAGTGAAACTGAACTTTTGCAGGCAAAAAAGGCAGCAACTGATCTTGGACGTTTCTTTAAGGATGCCGGGAACGGCATTTTTAAATACCGAACCAGAATTTTTCACATCGAATTCAAAGGAAAAGACATAATAATACAAGATTATGATGCCGAGGGAATTCCGAAGAATGCAAAAAATGTCAATTTGAAAACGCTCAACAAAACATCAAAACCTATGGTTTTAAAAGGAGCACTTGACAAATCTTCCGAAGAATTAAAACCCATTCTGGAGAAAGCTTTTGAAAAACTAGGCTATGATTCCAAAACAGCGACCAGAATGACAAATAAACTTATCAAAGAATACGGGTTGGAACAAATTTTTAAACCTTATTCAAAATTGAATCTTGCAGTCGGAATAGCTTCAAGTTCTGCTTCTGCCGGAGCTGTTGCAGCTGCGATTGATGCAGGAATTCAGTTTGTTACTACGGGCAAAATCAATTTTAAGCAGGTAGCATTAACTGGCGGAGCTGTTGCAGTCGGAACTTTAATTGGAGAAGGAATAAAAATTGCTCTTACCCATCAGGTTGCTCAAAGTTTGAATCTATCTTCAATTGCTGTTTCAACGATTTCCGGAGATGCCGGATTCGGAATTACAATCGCGATAATCAATTACGGCAACTGGCTTATGGGAAACACTGATTTTGGAACAGCAACACTTGATACCGGTATGCAGATAGGATTTTTGTTGGGGGCTAAAGCCGCTATTACCGGAGTTGTTGCAGCTTACGGTACGGCAGGAACGGGTGTAGCAATAGGCTCGTTAAGCGGAGCAGCCGCAAAAAGCGCAACTTTGGCTTGGTTAGGCGGTGGAAGCTTGGCGTCTGGAGGCTTCGGTGTCGCAGGTGGAACACTTGTCCTGACAAGTGCAGCAGTAGTAGTTGTTGCCGCATTAGCAGCAGCCGTAAAATATGCCAGTGGAAAATATGACGAATACGCGGAAAGACAGAAAATTGGAGAGCTAATCAGAATTTATTCAGAAGACAGCAAGATGAACAAACTCATCGAAAATTCAGGCTGGCTGTAACTATAAAAACGGAGAAAACAATGACACTTATTTGTAGAACACCAATCGGATTTACAGGCTCTGGGGTAGGAGCCGTTTTAGGAGTATTGCTGTCATCATTACCGATTCCCATTACAACAGGTATCGATGGTCCTACAGTTCCTTTAGATACAATGGTGGCTGCCTCTTTGGGAATCAGTGAACTTGTGGTAACCTGCGGTATAATAATCCTTTGCGGTATAATCGGATTTTTTGTGGAATATTATGTGAGATACAAACTCGCCAAGAGTATGTTGGAAGAACAGAAAAACAGTAAGTTGCCGGAACCACAACAAACCTCTGATCCTCAGTCTTAAATTCAAAAAGTACCCTTATTTCAACAAAACTAAAAGATTGCAGATTCCGCAGCCAATAAAACTGCTGGCAAACAGCCCGCACTCAGACAGACAAATAATTTATTTATTAAATCTCCTCCACCGCAAACGGCAGCATATATATCGGTTTCAGCTGCTGGCCGCCCGCGCTCCGACAAAATCACATTTCCAGGCAATGAAGAAAGATCTTCGCGATTCAGTGCGAAAACCCCCTTTCAAAAATCTTGATTTGGTGCGAAAAGTCATGTATAAAAATCGCGATTTGGTGTTAGCTGATACTTTGGAGTGTTTTTATGAGAAGAAAAATCCTTGAAAAAATGGCTGATTGGAAGCGTAAAAGCAACGGAAAAACAGCTCTGCTTATTGACGGCGCGAGGCGTGTCGGAAAAAGCTATGTTGCAGAGGAGTTTGCAAAAACGAACTATAAATCCTACATTTTGATTGATTTCAATGAGGCAGGGCGCGAAATAACCGAGCTTTTCGAGCAAAATCTGAGGGATCTGGATTCGCTTTTCATGTTTCTTAAGGCCGCTTACAACGTTAAACTTTATGAAAGGGATTCCGTTATAATTTTTGACGAAGTTCAGCTATGTCCGAGAGCCCGCGCAGCAATAAAATTTTTGGTGGCTGACGGCCGGTACGACTACATTGAAACAGGTTCGCTCCTTTCGATCCGGAAGAATGTAAAAGACATCGTTATTCCTTCGGAAGAGCGGCACTTGAAGATGTTCCCGATGGATTTTGAGGAATTTCTGCGGGCTTCTGGCGAAGAAACGCTTTGGGAAGTGATTAAAGCCTGTTTCGAGAAAAAACAGCCGCTTTCCCAGGCTCTTCACCGCAAGGCGATGACTCTTTTCCGGGAATATATGATTATCGGCGGAATGCCGCAGGCGGTAAGCAAATTCCTGGATTCAAAAGATTTTGAGGCTGTGGATGCCGTAAAAAGAGACATCATTTCGCTTTACCGCACCGATATAGCCAAACATGCTGCAGGTTATGAAGCTAAAGTGCTCAGAATTTTTGATGAAATTCCCTCTCAGCTTTCAAAGCACGAGAAAAGATTTACACTTTCAGCATTGGGCAAGGGAATTAAATCAAGAGACTATGAAAGTGCATTTTTGTGGCTGAAAGATTCAATGATTGTCAATATCTGCTACAATTCAACCGAGCCGAATATCGGACTCGGACTCAATCGGGACAACTCTTCGATGAAAATCTATATGGGCGATACCGGTCTTTTGATAAGCCACGCATTTGACGAAAACGGGATCGTGACTGAGGAAATCTACAAAAAACTCCTTTTCGGGAAACTCGAAGTCAACGAAGGGATGCTTTTCGAGAACATCGTGGCCCAGATGCTCGCTGCAAACGAACGCAAACTTTATTTTTATTCAAATTCGTCACGAAACGACCGAAACGACAGGATGGAGATAGATTTTCTTGTCGCAAAATCAAAAGTCACCGACAGACACAACATTTCTCCGCTTGAGGTCAAGTCCGGAAAAAACTACACGCTTTCGTCAATAAACAAATTCCGCAATAAATTCAGCGAACAGCTCAACATTCCGTTTGTCCTTCACACAGAAAATCTGTCTGAAAAGGACGGCATCATTTATCTTCCGGTTTACATGACGGGATTATTGTGATTCCTGAAAAGGCGACATACGGGGATGTATTTTGCAGACGGACAGCCCGCGCTCGACAAAAAAATTACGAGATATTATTCACTAGATTGATCCTATCGCCCAAAGCGGAATATTTACCATCCAGCCTTGATCTTCGGCTTTAGCCATTGATGTCCTCGCCGCAAAAGTTGGTTTGAATTTTTCGCAGTAAAATCTGAGACTTTTCGATTTCAGGTTTTCTTCAGCTTTGACTTCTATCGGGATTATTTCTCCGCCGCACTGAATGACGAAGTCGGTTTCGTAAGTCGATTTTTCGCCTGAATAGTAATAAGGCGTATATTTTTCACCGGCAATAAGTTCCTGAAGCACGTACTGCTCGGTCAATGCTCCTTTAAATTCGGTAAAAACGGTGTTCCCGGCAAGGATACTTTCGCTGTCAAGCTCGCTCAACGCACCAAGAAGTCCGACATCTACCAAAAAAAGCTTGAAAGCGGCAAAGTCGATGTAGGATTTCAGCGGCATTCCTGGTTTTGAAACTTTGTAGACCTTGTGAACGAGCCCTGCGTCCTGCAGCCACTGGATCGCCATTTCAAAATCCTTCATTCTGCCGCCTTCCTTTACCTGTCCGAAGAAAAATTTACGGTTTTCCTTCGCAAGCTGCATCGGGATCGCGTTCCATGTCATATTGATGCGCGGAAGCTGCGACGACTGGATGTGCTTTCCGAAATCACCTTCATACTGGCTTATGATCGAAAGCTGGACCTCACGTGCTTCGGTAAGATCGCGGTTTTCCGCATAGCGGCTCACAACTTCAGGCATCCCGCCCAAATAAAAGTAAAGTCTCAATAAATCAGTATACTTGGCATAAAATGAGGAAACTTCGGGATTTTTCCAGTCATCAATAAATCCTGCAAGTTCAGGTTCATCCACAGCAAGGAGAAATTCTTTGAAATTCATCGGATGCAGCCTCAGCTCGTCAACTTTTCCGACCGGAAACGAAATTCCTTCGTGCCGCGCCACACCGAGAAGCGATCCTGCCGCAACGACAGCGTATTCACGCGCCTCCTCGCAGAAGTATTTCAGAGATTCCGCAACTTTCATCGCGGACTGTACTTCATCAAAAATTATAAGTGTCTTTTCTGGCTCGATTTTTGTGTGGAGTTCTATCGAAATCCTCTGCAGGATGCGGGAGGGATTGTAGTCCTCATCGAATATTTCGGTCATTCTTTTATTGTTGTAGAAAGAAATATAGACGCAGTTTTCAAAATATTTCTCACCGAAATCTTTCAGAAGCCAGGTCTTTCCGACCTGCCTTGCACCCCATAAAATCAAGGGTTTCCGGTATCTGCTTCCTTTCCACTCAACCAGTTTTTCCGTCAAAAGCCTCTGCATGACAAAACCTCCGGATTTAAAACCGCAACGCGAACAATTTTTATGTTTATTTTCTCAAAAATCAACATTCAACGAAAAAGTGTGCCGCCGACACATTTTTTCGTCGGAAAAAGTGTTGGAACACCACATTTTTTCGCCTATAGCCTTAAAAAAGCCTCGACCAAATTGGTAACGTGAAGTCCGTTTCAGCTGAGCCGGCCGTCGCCAGCGACATCCTATTAAAGAACTCAGTGCGTAATAACATACAGCATATACGCACCGAAATCTCTCTGCTCCAGGGCTTTTTTCAGAGGTCCATTGGCGGAAGGTGCCGATTCCGCGTCAAAAAGCCTGCAGAAAAGGCCGCAGGTAAGGCAAAAGACGCTTTTCTGAACATTTTTCGGAGTTTTTTTTATACGTTTGGCATTAATTAGCACCTGCCTTAAAAACATATCCTGATATTCGGGATCGTGCGGCAGATGCAGGCGGTCGTGCTCGTTGGCCAGAAGCTCGGTTACCCAGTATGTATCGACACACTTGGGTTTACAGGGAGCGCTGCGGGTAATGCCGGAGAGGTTATCACGGTAAATGTAGACAAATTCCGGGATCAGGCAGGCTTTTTTTACAGCGGGATAAATCAAGAAAACGTTGATCGTATCCTCGAACCAAAAGCCTTCCGGGAAGCAAAGATTTTGAAAAATTTCGCTCCTGAAGACCTTCAACCAAGGGAAACCGCTCAGATTTCCCGCGGGACACATCCTGGGCCCTCTCTCTTCCATACATGGATGTTTAGTTAAAAGAGCTCCGGAAAGGAAATAATAAGAACCTTCGACAATATCGGCGTCATACTTTCCGGCAACATCCATCCAATACTGAACGGCTCCATCCGAAAGTGCGTCGTCGGAATCCAAAAAGGCGATGTATTCCGCCTCTATCTCTTTCAATCCGGTGTTCCTCGCTCCTGAAATGCCCCTGTTTTCCTGATGGATGACCGTAACACGCGGATCCTCCGCATACTCGTCGGCTATTCGAGGCGTGCTGTCCGTGGAGCCGTCATCTATCAGAACGACCTTGTAGGAGTAGCTGGTTTTCTGACCAAGGACTGAATCCATGCACTCCCGCAGATATTTTTCGACATTATATGCCGGAACAATGATCTGGAGGTCATAACGGAAGGGTTTTTTGAGCCTGTTTTCCGCGAAGCAGCCGCCTGAGGGTCTTGGAGAAAAGGCCTGAAGGAACCTCTCTGCATCTTCAGCGCTCATATTGACCGTTTTATGAAAAAATGGGGCAGCAAACGGATAGGCAAAAAGAAAACATTTTCGTTTTATCTGCTTCAGGACTCGTACCGCCGTTTTGAAGAGATCACTCAAGCTAACACCGCATCTCAATTGGTTTAAAGCAAAATTAGTATTTAGGTAGCCGTTCAGTAGACCAAGTCAAGTTATTTCTTCAAACCAGGATCTGCCTTCAAAACTTCAGGATCGACTTCATAAATGTTGAAATAGGGGGTTTTATGCTTCAAAGTCATTCCGGCCGGAGGGTTTCTCCTGAGTCTTTTCAACTCTTCCTTGGGGATCTTCAATCGTGAAGCACTGAAATCCAATTTGTTGAGGATCAGGAACACTCCCGGCTCTTTGATCTGCTTCAGAGACGAAATGTATCTGTAGTTGCGGTTCGTGTAGCCTGAATAGTAGTCTATGTGGTAATCGAGGTTCCTGTCCGCGATGTAGATCCGGGTGTCGGGATACTCCGAAAGAAGCAGGGACATGGATTCCTTCTGCTCGGCTCTGGTCTTTTTGAAATAACCGCTCTCTCTGACTGAGAAATAGACGTTGCTCACGAATACCGTAAGAAAGATCAGGCACGCCGGAACAAGCGCCCCCTTTTTTCCGCTTTTCAGGAGGTCGGAAACAAGTATGGCGCACACAGCACAGAGAGGAAGTACAAAAATTATGGCATATCTGTTGTTTCTTATCAGGGTCGTGTAGGGCGAAAAGCTTGTCGGCACGAACGACATGAAGAGGAAATACGAAACGAACCAGATGAGGAACAGTACCTCTTTGCCGGGCTTTTTCAGGCACCATTTCGCAATGCAGGCGATGATCGCGGCAACGGTAAAGTATCCGCCGAAACCGAATCTGCGCCAGTTGGCAAAATTCCCTGTCGTGAAGACCGTCCTGACATAGAAAAAAAGGTCTTTGGGATCGACATCGGTCATTCTGTTCTGATATTCGACCCCCTCTCTGCTGATCGTGACGTAGTAAAAAAAATCGTTGTGGATCTTGAGATAAACCAGCCCCTGCAGCGCCGGAGGTATCAGCGAACAGAGCGCCGCCGTCAGCACCCACAGAAGGGTTTTTCTGCTGAAACCCATTTTGTACCAGAGATGGAACGACACCAGCGGAGCGATGAAAAGCCCGGTCGTCCTGGTGAAAAATATACACCCTATCGCAAAACCTCCTATGACGAACCAGCGCAGCCGCTCCGTGTTTGCCCCTTTTTGAAACGCGTAGACCGTCAGCAGCGTGAAAAAATCGAGCGGAGCCGCGACCTGGAGAAAGTTGCCGTAGGTAAGGACTATCGGATATGTCGTGTAGAAAAGTACCGCAATCACCGCAGTGAGCCGGTCCGTCTCCTCCTCCACGATTTTATACGCAAGCCAGACTGTCAGGACTCCGTAGACCATCGTCGGCAGAGTCGAAGTGTAGTCGTTGACACCGAACATTTTGTAGAGAAGCGCAACCGGCGCAAATACCACCCAGCGGATAAAGAAAATAGTCTTCGCCGCAAAATCCCCGTTGGCGAATCTGTTGGCAATAACACTGTAGGTAAAATCATCGCCCTGAGAGACCCCCATGAAGGTGACCATTCGCATTATGAATGCAAAAACCATCAGAAAGTATACAGGGTCATAAGACCAGCGCTCTACTTTTTGCGTTATCTGCCGGGCATTATTCAACATCTCGCAATGTCCGCAACACTATTCTTTCGCCTTCACGCGGAATACCGACATCAGCTTTCCGCTCCACTTGTTGCCCAGACAAACCGAAATCAGAATTGCAATCAGGAAAGCGGCAGTGATATTTACAGCCACACCGTAAGACAATACTCCGATCTTATTGAGATATTTCACAATAAAACCGTGGATCAGAAAGATTGTCAGGGTGTTTTGGCCTATTGTCGAAACAAACGGGATCCGCCTTTTCGGAGTCCAGACAAGCAGAAAAAGAATCCAGCAGCAGGGCACCGCCATCGTAAAGAGACGGATGTGCGGACCGTACTTCAGCTTTTCGTAAGGATATGAGCCGTAAAGGATCTGCTGGTCCATATCCATGATGACCAGAACGGCCGCTGCAGCAAGTACTAAAATTAGAGAAAGCGCTTTTGTCGTGGTGTTTGCCGGCACCCTCTTTTCCGATTTTCCGTAGTAAAAACCGCCCAAGAAGAAGGGCAGAAAGACGAAGAAACGCGACAAACTCATGTGATAAGATATGGTCTTGTCATACCCGGCAAGCAGCGCAATAACTGCTGAACCTGCCAGAAAAAGATACTGCGAACTCCTTTTTTTGCAGTCGAAAAGAGGGATCAGCGCATGGTAGAAAAACGAAACCATCAGAAACCACATTATCCAGTACGGGCGGCTGAACTGAAGCACGAAACCGCCATTTTTCCCAAGGACAAAAAACTCGAAAAGCAGGTAAAGCAGCTGGAAGACCGCATACGGCAGAACTATGCTCTTCAAGATCTTCGCCGAATTGAATTTTGCGAAATACCCCATCACAAAAATGAAAACCGGCATATGGAACGAATAGATGACGTTGTATACCGCCGCGACAGTGCCGTCACCCAGATCAGGCTCCAAAAGGTGAGCGAAGACGACCAGGAAAATCAAAAAAAACTTAATGTTATCAAAGAGGTAATCTCTTTCACGCATGAGCAGGTCTCCTGTAGTTTGTTCCAACAACTATTCCGGAACGCCGCTATCGGAATTTCGTTGCGCCGCCTATCGATATCTCGAAATTTCGATATTCCGATATTTCGACAAAGAATCAGCGGCGTCAAAAAAAGAATTATTTCTGAATTTCCAAATATTTTTCAAGTCCCTTCTTGAGGACGTTCATCGCTCTCTTGGTCTTCTCTTCGTTAAGGACGAATGCGATCCTTGCCTCGTTTCTGCCGAGTCCGGGAGTCGAGTAGAAACCTTCCGCCGGAGCGAGCATGACCGTTTCGCCGTTGACATCGAAATCGGTGAGGAGCCAGATTATGAAGTCTTCCGCGTTCTTGACCGGAAGTTTGATCACGATGTAGAAAGCGCCGTTCGGAACTCTGTATTCAACGCCTTTCATCTCTTTGAGCGTTGCAAGGACAGCGTCTCTTCTTCTCTTGTATTCGCTTACAACTGTCTCGTAGTATTTGTCGTCGAGATCTGCCGATTTGACAGCCATCATCTGGTCGATCGTTGGCGGACAAAGCCTTGCCTGACCGTATGCCAGAGCTGCCTTCATGATCTCCTTGTTGTAACTTACGAAAGCGCCGATCCTTGCGCCGCAGGAAGAGAATCTCTTTGAAATACTGTCCATAACGACGACTCTCTCCTTCGCCTCTTCGAAGCTGAGAAGGCTGACATGCTTTTCGCCGTTGAAAATGAATTCGCGGTAAACTTCGTCGGCAAAGATGAAGAGGTCTTTTTTGATCGCGAGCTGGACGATCTTCGAAAGTTCTTCTCTCGAATAGACCTTTCCTGTCGGGTTGTTCGGGTTGCAGATCATGACTGCTTTCGTGTTCGGGGTCACGAGCTTTTCGATCTCTTCGACTGCCGGGATCTCCCAGTCGTTGTCGATTTTTGTCGTTATCGGAACGATCTTTACGCCGGTCGCGGTCGCAAAACCGTTGTAGTTCGTGTAGAAAGGTTCCGGAATGAGGACTTCGTCGCCTGCATCAAGACAGACCGTATAAGCCATGATGATAGCTTCGCTGCCGCCTGTCGTGACCATGATGTTGTCGCGGGTGAGCGGGATGTCGTATCTTGCGTAGTATTTTACAAGCGCGTCCTGATACTCGGGAATACCCTGGCTCGGACCGTAAGCGATGACTTTTGTCTTGATTTCGCCGAGAACTTTAAGCATTTCTTCTGGTGTTTCGACATCGGGCTGACCGATATTGAAGTGGTAAACCGTTTTTCCCTTTGCTTTCGCTTCATTAGCGTAAGGTGCAAGTTTTCTGATCGGTGAAAGGGGCATCGACTGTCCTCTGACGGAAATTTTTCTCATAATTTTCTCCTTAATCGGTTAATAAAGAAAAATACTGCGGCATTTAATCAGCCGTACAGACAAAAGCAAGAAAAGTTGTCGAATTTCAAGCCTGTATCGCAGGACTCCGTCAAACCGGGAAAACAGCCATAAAAATGAGGCAGTTGACTTCGAATACCGGTATCCGGCATTACATTATTCAGGAAATGCGAAAGATTTTACGCGCCTTTTCCGGATTGGAAAATTAGAGAGCCGACTGATTGATAACGCCGACAGCATCAAGGTCAAAGCCGGCACTGCCTGTTGTCGGGTAAGGATCATAAATTTTGTTGCCCATCGTGTCGAGGGCGGAACCGTCTCCGATGATGTCGGTAATTTTAACGTGCGTGATCGCATCGAGATCAAGATTGTCATCTTCGATCGTGGCAAGCTCGTCAAGGTCGAAGAGCGTTCCTTCGCCCTGCATGAACTGGCTTGCAAGACCGTGGATCAGCTGCCAGTCGTGCGTTCCGTACGCGCCGACCGGATTTACGCCCAGATAGAAGTTGTCAAAGGTGAAGAAGTGTTCGCCGTCACTGCTGACGGAGACCTTCGCAAGCTCCCAGAAACCGTCGATCGCAGAGTTTTCAAATACCGCGAAGTCCGCCCCCTCGCCGTTTGCGATCGGGGTCGAAAAGGTCATTGTGATCTCGCCGCCGCTGCCGAGACAGACGATATCGTAAGAATCGCCGACTGCCGCGCCCAGAGCCTTTTCCGGAGTCTGCCACTGCTCATCGACGCTTCCGCCCGGGAGATAATTTTCGTAGCCGGTAGCCCACGCAACTATTTTTGCGTCGTCCTTGTTTATCGACTCGTCAAACTCCTTGAAAAGCATCGACCATGGACTGCCTCCGCAGGAATCGGTAAGATCAGTCGGATCTTCGTGAGCCGCCGAAGGAACGTTTACTGCCGCCTCTTCGCTCTCAGCGTTGAATGCTACCTGGCAGTAGTATGTGTTTTCTTCGTAAAAAACGATGTCGAATTTGCTCCAAAGCCCTGCATTCCACTGGTTTGTTGCAGCGTTATGGGCAATGATCACGTTGTTGTCCGTATCGATCCGGGTGATTTCAAAAATGCTGGCATCGCCGTAACCCGACTGATACCACTTGTCGTTTGAGATGACATGGCGCATTCCCCAGTCGTCATGATACTTTCCGACGTAAGGGTGCAGAGAAACAGGTTCAGGTTCTTCCGGATCGTCGTCCGTTACAGGTTCATCGTCTGTTACCGGCTCATCGTCTGTTACCGGCTCATCGTCTGTTGCAGGCTCATCGTCTATCGCGGGTTCGTCGTCTGTTGCAGGTTCGTCGTCTGTTGCAGGCTCGTCGTCAGTCGCAGGCTCGTCGTCTGTCGCAGGCTCGTCGTCAGTCGCAGGTTCGTCGTCTGTCACGGGTTCGTCGTCCGTCGCTGGCGTAACATCGGAATCAGGTTCGTCTTTGCTTGATCCGCCGCACGAAACAAAGAGTGCAAGAGATAAAACAAGCACCAGAATGAAGATAGGTTTTTTCATTTCTTCCTCCCTAAAAAAGAGACAATAATACGGAAAAATTGTGAAAACCTTGAAATCGCAATTTTTCCCTCCTCGGGGTACTCATTACTGAGCTCTGGACTGGCGTATCCGGCTTGGCTTTCGCCTACACGGTTGCGGGACAGCATCGGAATTGCACCGATTTCCGTCGGATCCGGCTCGCGGGGCAGACTCTAACCGCAGAAACAGCTAAGTCAACAATATTCGGGGAATTTCACCTCACCTGCATTCCGTGTAGGTTCCCGGTGTACCGCCCTCCTCCTCCGACTGGCACAATTTTCCGGATTTATCCTGATTCGCTGAAAAACCCTTTTCCGTTTTGATTTTTGATGAATCAAACTCCGCCGCAGTTACTGTTTCACCGTTTTGGCCGCAGAGGATCTGAACGCTTTCAGCCGCCGTAAGACCGCCGTCCGCGATGGTCGTATCGTCGACTTTGAGCCAAAGCGCTCCTCCCGCTGCAATTTCTGTGAATTCGGCCTCGTTTCCCGTTATGACCGCGAGCTCGCCTGGCTTCAGGACCATACTCCGGGAAGAGTCCGCAGGAGCCAGAGGATCGACACCTTTGCCGTCGTTTTTGTCGTCGATAAGGCATCCTGTAAGATCGAAATCCATCGAGCCGCTGTTAAAAATTTCAACAAATTCAAAGTTTTTCTGTGGTTCCCCGTTCGGAGAATGCATCACCTCTGAGATGATGATATGCGGCTTGGCGGCAGTTGTCGCAATATCCAGCGACTCCCTTTTGATGCCGGTCTTGGTATATAAAGTCAGCTCAAAGGTGTAGTTTTTTTCAGGCTGAAGCGAATCGATGACCACTTCGCAGCTGACATCGCAGATAAAAATCCTGTTCTCCAACGCACCTGCAATCGCTCCGGTATCTGCAATTTTCAGTCTGACCGAGCTGTCATCGGCCTCGGTTTTGACCTGAAGATGCGTATCGTGAGGTTCAAGGCCGGGAAGTTCGATTTTTATCTCTTCAAGGATCGTATTTCTTTCAATAGCCCGGGCGTTATGAATAGTAAAAGCCTCCACAGGAGAATCGTAAACAAAGACAAACAGCTCGTCTAGTCTCAATAGATCCAGAGGTTTAGGAACAATGTCAGAGAAGTTGAAGCTAACGGGCGAATCAAATTCGACAGCGACCGCTGAGCTTTTGGTATCGTCGGGAACAACGGTTTTCACCTCAGGAAGCCTGCCGCCGATTTCATAGCTAAGATCGATCGTCTCCCTGTTTTCGGTAAAGCCGCTTCCTGCCATAAGCGGTCTGTTGTCGAAGGATTTGAGAGCCGACGTTATCTTTATATTCAGGAAATTTTTCTCAGGCAGAGGAGGCAAGACCTTTATCTTATTATCAGAAACCGACACCAGAGGAATATCCTCGCACTCTTCGCAGGAGACGGAAAAACCCGAAAGCGAGTATTCGCTCACCGGCATGTTGAACTCGAAAACCAGCTCCTCCTCCGGGAAGTAGAGGCGTTCTTCCGGCCGGTTTACGCACAAAAAAGGCTCGTAGTTATTCTTTTCAGGAGGCTCTATCGAACACGAAACTCCGGCGATAGACGTCAATAAAATCAAGCATATCGTCTTATTCATTTTTATCCTCCCGGCATGAATTCAGATCAAATCCTGCATGAGCCTTGAGCCAGCCCAGATTTTTTTTGTTCATCACCTCGAACAGGATCCTTTTTTCCGCCGGGATATCGATTTTCAGCTCGTCGACAGCACGGAGCATCGCAGCAAAAAAATAGATATTGCTCAATCTATCGACCATATCGATACGCAGGAAGTACAGCTTCTGCTCCTGTTCCCCGAACCTTATCATATCTGAATTATACAATAATTTCGACATGTTAAACGAGATCTTGCCGCCGATTTCATAGCTTGTGAGATCTCCGTAGGTCATGTTGTTGTCGTCCGGTCCTACCGTCACGTAATCCTTTCCGACGGCGATATTGTTCTTTTGGTAAAGGTAGAGCTTCTCGTCGTTTTTGTACTTCCCCCAGACGCTGACTTCAGGCAGAAGTCCTGCAATTCGCGTCCTTTTTCTTGATGAAACAAGCGACTCCTCAAGGTTGTTCAGCGATTTCAGACTCTGACGGAGCATCTCGTCGAGCGTTGTACAGCTGTAGAGCTCTTCAAGCGTCTCCGAAGTGAGATTTTTGTCCCTCAGATATGCAGCCAGCGCCTCTAGCGGGCTCTCCGCGCCAAAAAGCTCCGCATCAGTCCAGACTGGCAGGAGGCTTGCTCCAATCAATATAAAAATCATCCCAAAACGGCTCGTCTTCCTCTTCATAGTTGATAAATTCATCCTCGGGATCATCCTCCTCAAAATCAAAGGGTGAATAAAATTCGTCAATAAAATCCGACGGGACATTGTCCGGATCATCGGTCGAATCAAGGTATTCGTTGACCTGGTTTCTTATCTCATCGAGCTCCTCTGCTGACAAAAATGTAAACGATCTAGCCGGAACAAAACTTTTCCTAAGATTTTTCGAGGAGTTGATGTCGATCGAAAAGTTGCAGAAAAAACTGTAAAATACCCTCTCGTTTTCATTTCGGACGTCAAACTCGAAATCTATTACAAGGCTAAAAACATACAAAAAAATATACATCGGACCGATAGTAAATACACCGCCGGGCAAATCAAATTTTTCAAAGAATATTATCTTAAATCGCTACTTTACAATAAAAAATAATCGCCACTGCGATAGACAAAGCGATAAAAAAGAGAATTACAACTATCTTGACAACGCTGTTCAACTCTTTAAAATCAGCAATCTATATTTAATTGTTCATGCGGGGCTATCGATGCAAAGAGAAAAAATTGAATTGGCACTGACATTTGATGATGTTTTACTGGTTCCACACTATTCAGAAGTTATTCCGCGCGATGTCAACATCTCGTCGCGTCTTACTGACACGATTTTTCTGAACACCCCCTTCCTAAGCTCGGCGATGGATACCGTCACGGAGCTCGACACCGCGATCGCGATGGCGCGCCAGGGCGGAATGGGAGTGATCCACAAAAATATGACTGTCGACGAGCAGGCAAGGATGGTGCAGATGGTCAAGCGCTCGGAAGCCGGAGTCATCACCAATCCGGTAACGATTTCACCCGACAAGTCGATCCACGACGCGCTGGATCTGATGCTGACCTACAAAATTTCGGGTATTCCGGTCGTTGACGGAGAAAAGCTCGTCGGGATCATCACGAACCGAGACCTGCGTTTTGAATCAGACCTTTCGAAGCGCGTAGGCGACCTGATGACGACAAAGCTTGTGACCGTCCGCGAAAACTTCCCTATGGAGGAGGCAAAGAGCCTGATGCACGCCCACAGGATCGAAAAGCTGCTGGTTGTCGATGAAAAAGGGGCGCTGGTCGGACTCATCACGACACGCGACATCGAAAATCAGGAGAAGTTCCCGAACTCGGCGAAAGACCGCTACGGCAGGCTCATCGTCGGCGCAGCAGTAACCCCGACGAATGTAGGCTACGAGCGTGCTGACGCGCTGGTCAAGGCGGGAGTCGACGCCCTCGTTCTTGATTCCGCGCACGCTCACTCCAAGAATGTCGTCACCGTTGTGCGCGACTTCAGGAAGCTCTATCCGGATGTCTCGATCATCGCAGGGAATATCGTCACGGCAGAGGCAGCCGAAGCACTCTACTCGGCAGGCGCAGATGTCGTCAAAGTAGGCATCGGACCCGGCTCGATCTGCACAACCCGCGTTGTCGCAGGCGTCGGTTATCCGCAGCTTTCGGCGATCCTGAACGTTGCAGAAGTAGCACGCAGATTCGGCAAGACGATGATCGCTGACGGAGGCATCAAGTCGTCGGGCGATATCGTCAAGGCAATGGCGGCAGGCGCCGACGCAGTCATGATCGGCAGTATGTTCGCAGGCACAGCCGAGGCTCCTGGCGAAATCGTTCTTTACCAGGGCAGGACATACAAAATGTACCGCGGAATGGGCTCGCTCGGCGCAATGAAGGAGGGCAGCAAGGACCGTTATTTCCAGGATTCGATCTCGGATGTAAGCAAGCTCGTGCCGGAGGGCATCGAGGGCCGGGTCGCCTACAAAGGTCCGATCGCGGACACGATCTACCAGCTTGTCGGCGGTCTGAAATCGGGCTTCGGGTACCTCGGAGCGCCGGATCTTGCGACGCTGAGAGAGCACGCAAGGTTCGTTCAGATCACGAATGCAGGCTACCGCGAAAGCCATGTTCACGACGTCACGATTACGAAAGAGGCTCCGAACTACAGAACGGAGCAGTAGTTCCCGATAACCCGCACAAAGGGAGTTATTATGAGCAATCAGGATTTTCTCGGACATCCTAAGGGTGTTTTCGTACTTTTTTTCACCGAGCTTTGGGAGCGTTTTTCATTCTACGGGATGAAGGCTATCCTTGTCCTCTACATGGTCGCAAGCGTTGAAAACGGAGGTCTCGCATGGACTGACGAGAAGGCTCTCGCGATCCTCGGCTACTACCAGCTCCTGGTCTACGTCATGTCGGTTCCGGGAGGGATCGTGGCGGACAAGCTGCTCGGACAGCGCAAAAGCGTACTTTTCGGCGGAGTCCTTCTCTGCCTGGGTCACCTTCTGATGGCTTACCCGCCGATCTGGGCATTCTACGGAGCGCTGACCCTCATCATTCTCGGCGTCGGACTTCTCAAACCGAACATCTCGACGATGGTCGGCGAACTCTACCCGGAGGGCGACCCGAGAAAGGACTCCGGCTTCACGATCTTCTACATGGGCATCAACGTCGGCGCTTTCGCGGCAGGTATCGTTGTCGGCTGGCTTGCCTACAAATTCGGCTGGCACTGGGGGTTCGGAGCTGCCGGCGTCGGGATGCTTATCGGTCAGATCGTCTACGCCTGGGGACAGAAATACCTCGGCACCGCCGGGATACTGCAGAAAAATACAGAGAGCGTAGCAAAAGTCGAAAAGCAGGAGCTTACCCCGCTTGAAAAGCGCAAGATAGGTCTTGTCATCTTCTCGTTCGTCATCGTGATCGTCTTCTGGGCCGCATACGAACAGGCAGGCGGACTTTTGAACCTCTACACCGACCGCTACACTGAGCGCAACTTCCTCGGCTTCGAGATCCCGGCAGCATGGTTCCAGTCGCTGAACCCGCTTTACATCATGATTTTCGCACCGCTTGTCGCCTCCTTCTGGATCTTCCTTGCAAAACGCAAAAAGGAGCCGTCGACAATCGCGAAGATGGGTCTCGGCACTGTGATCCTGGGCGTAGGCTTCATTTTTATGGTGTTCGCATCGCTTGAGCGCGGCGCCACATGGACTCAGGCGGCCGATGCGACCGCAAAAAGCAGTGCGCTCTGGCTCTGCCTCGCCTACTTCTTCAACACGATCGGCGAACTTGCGCTTTCGCCGGTTTCGCTTTCTTTCATCACGACGATGACACCGAAGCGGATGACCTCCCAGATGATGGGCTGGTACTTCGCAGTTACCGGAGTTGCCGCGTGGCTGGCATCCAAAATAGGTACGCTTGCGGATGTTTTCGGCGAGCTTGCCGTCTTTACGATGATCGCCGCATTCACCATTCTCTGCGGAACTCTGCTGATGCTTTTCTCCAAGAAAGTCAATAAGATAGCTGCAATAGCAGAAGAATAATTTTCGCTAGAATCTTAAAAAAACTTCAGGTTCACTCGTCGTTTTCGTGCCTCAGGCAGCGGATGACGTTGGCAAGGACACGTTTCCTGGCCGCGATCGTCTGGCTCTTTTTGTACTCCTCGTGGCTTGCTCTGCCCGATCGGCTTTCAAGGTAGCTCTCCTCGTCCAGGATCTGGACCTCGAATGGAAAAAAGAAGCGGTACGGTGCCGAACGGCGCGGATTCATCGGGTTGTCGATCGTGATCAGATGACGCGTCGTGAGCTGGACAGAAGAGTACATCGTTGACGAATAGATGTTCTGCTCCTCGATGATCTTCTTGGTGATCTTTGTTCTCTCCTCCTGCGGGATCTCGAGCATTTTTTCAAGCATTTCAGCAACCTGCTGTTCTGTCATATTTGCGAGTTCGGGATCTTTGCTGAGAGCCGTCGCCCCCTCGATAAAACGCGGGATGTTTACCGCGTTGTTGCGGGTGCGGCTCGGCTTGACATTCGCAAATGCGAGAACGTGGTTCGTGGCGAAATAACGCAGAACAAGGATGATGTCCAGCTTGTTGTAGGTGACGATCCTGACTCCGACCTGGTCAAAAATATCGGCAGTGACATTCTCTTTTTTGTGAAGGAGCTTCAAAATCGTGCTTTCGCGGGTCTTTTCGCTCTTGATCTCGAACAGTCTGAGTTTTATAGCCTCCTTGCCGCTTCCGATGTAGTACCCGCTCTGGGCGTTTCCGAAAAGATGCCTGCTGAACCTCTGGAAAATCTGGTCGCGGATCGTCGGCATAAAGCTCTTGGCGAGGTCGTTTTCAACGTGGGTTATCGTGTGGGCCACCCTCAGGACAGCACAAGCCCAGGCCTGATCGAGCGTCCTCTTTTTTTCGGAGGCCATGACCAGGAACGAAAGGACATCGCTGTTATTCGCGATCTGAGGCGGCATGACGAACGAATCGCCTTTTCCTTCAGGATCATCCAGAAGGTAGGTCGAGATGAAGGCCTTTGCCTCGTTGAGGATCGCCCTGACTGTGTCGGCGACCTCAGGGATAGTGATGTCATAGCCGTAATTCTGGATGAAATTCAGCGCAGCCTCCGGCGTGTGCGCGTTGATCCTGCCGATATCTATGAAGCTTCTCTGAGAAAAAACATTATCAAAAAGCTCAAACGGAAAGGTCAGCAGCTCGTTTTTTATCTTTTCAACATCCTGCAAGTCAACTACTCCTTAAATATCCCAAAACTTCAGAAGGTCGGTCTTATCGGGAATCTTGATATCGATAAAACCGTTCACCGGAGCTCTCTCCAGCTCGATCTCGCCGGCCGAGGCGATCTTGAAGTAGACCTTGACCTCGTCTCCGGGCTCTACTCCGATGTCGCGATATCCGAGCCTGAGAGTCATCGTTCCGTCGAACGACGCACTCCCCGCCCCCAGGATCTCTGCAAGATAGCCCGACTCGCGGCTGAGGTGCAGAGGAAATTCGGCGCACTCCATCCTGACCATCGGCAGCTTGAAGCTGATATCGCGGTCATGGACCAGAAAACCCTTCAGAAGGTACTTTTGCGCCTCGAAAAAATCAAGCTTCTCGGCGAACTTGAAGCGTAAGTAGAGGTTTTCCCGGTCGTAGCCGAAGTCGATCCTGTCAAAAAGCCTGATCGAATTGTACATGGAGCCGCCCGCACGTCTGCAGCATTCAAGCGTGCCGCATCCCGCCCAGTCGTAGAATCCTGACTTCCCGCTTACCGGTGGAGTTATCAGATTTGTCGGCATCGCGAGATGCAGCTGCGTCTCGTTCGACATGATCGGAAGATCGAGAAAAGTCGGATAGACGACATCAAGAAGGTTGTAGACGCGTCTCAGATTCCGTCTGAAAAGCCGGTCGAAAAGCCAGTCGTTCTCGGTCGAAAACTGCGGACCGTACCACCAGAACCAGTCGCTCCCCTCGGCCCTGTGCAGCGAACGCATGACCTCCTCGTCAAGATACGGCTCGACATTGTTGCTTTTCCTGTAATCTTCGTAAAAGTCGCGGACACGCTTAAGATACTCCCAGGCGAGGTTGTCTTCGCGGTTGCCTATCCAGATCTCATAGTTTCCGTTGATCCAGGAGCCGGAAAAGAGCTTTGCAACAGGCTTCTGCTGATCTTCAGGAAGTCCGGATACGATGTCGCCGAAGGTCGTGACCTCGATGTCTCCGCAACCCGCAAGGCGTCTGAAGAGCTCGGTCAAAAAGAGTTCCCCGTTCTGAGGATAGCTTTCCCACGCGTTTTCACCGTCCAGAACGACCGAGACCACAGGCTCCGGATGATTTTTAGGAAGGCTTGACGCGATTTTCCGGACACTTTCGATGAAAGAACCGACCGCCTTGACTGGATCCATTTTTGAGAAGGAAAAGCCTATCAGATCTGACAGATATTTATCTCTGAAAAAGCCGAAAAGCCGGTTTTCTCCGTCGATTTTCAGAAGATGCGGACGATAGATCACCCGTGTTTTGTCACTCTCGCCCAGCGATTTCATTATTATCGCCTCGTCGGTCGCGAGCCACTTCACGCCTGCCTCAAGAGCCGCCCCCAAAATTTCCGGGCAGACAGAGCCCTCGGCTGGCCACATTCCGCAGAGTTTGTTCGACCAGGTCTCTTCCGCGTATCTTTTGCCTTCACGAAGGTGCCACTTTGCATCCTCAGGATAGGACATGCGACTCGGCAAAGGTTGATCCGTACTACGTTTCGCGATATCCGTATCGTAAACCAGAGGAAAAATCGGATGGTAAAACGGCGTGAACGAGATCTCTATCTTTTTTTCGTCGAAGAGCCTTTTGTAGAGCGGGACTATCTCCCCGACCAGCGATTTTTGGATCTCTAAAAGCTCCGATTTCTCTTCAAGCGTAAAACCCCGGTCCTTTTTGTCGAAATCGGTCAGCCGCGGATATCTCTTACGTGCTGTAAAGCCGAACCATTTGAGGTTGAAGAGCACCTGCAGATCCAAAATCTCGGCATTGTCGAAAAGGCGCGTGATCTCGCTCCAGTCGAGCTCCTTCTCGTATCTGAGCCTCTTCTGCAGAAGCTCGTTGTAGCGAGGCGAAGTCTCGACCAGACGCTCCCAGTTCAGCATAAAAAAGTTTCGGAGAACGAAAGCCTTCTGCTCGTCGTTCATCTCCTCCGGATTCATCTCGGAGTGTTCAAGCCAGCTGTCGGTAGCGCCGTTTTGCGCATAGTCGGCAAGCTGCTCGAGAAGAGAGGGAACGACGTTGATAACGCCGCGGACTCCGTGCTCCGCCATAACGCTCGGCAGATCATAGTAGCCCTTCAGCGCATGAAGCCGCACCCAGGGCATGAGATACCTGTTTTGAGTCGTATCCTTGTAATACGGCTGGTGCATGTGCCAGAGAAAAACAAGTTTTGTCATGATTTTTTAGTTCCCAGCTTGAAAATTGAACCCTTTCGGAACAACGACGATACCTTCATCGGTCACGAGAAGACCGCGGGAACGATCCTTTTCAAGATCGAAGCCTATCTGGGTGTCCGGCGGAATAACTACATTTTTGTCGACGATCACGTTCTGCAGTCTGCAGTAGCGGCCTATCTCGACGTCGTTCATGATAACGCAGCGGTCGATCTCGGCATAGCTGTAGACACGGACTCCGGGCGAACATACCGAGTAACTGACCTGACCGCCGCTGATGAGGCAACCCTCGGAGATAAGCGAGTTTGTCGCGATACCCATCCGTTTCATGTCAGAATCGGCATAGACGAATTTTGCAGGCGGCATGTAGATTTTCGGGAAACCGAAGATCGGCCAGTTCCGGTTGTAGAGGTTGAATTTCGGCGTTTCCGAAACCAGATCCATGTGTGCGTCGAAGTAACTTTTGATGGTCCCGACATCGCGCCAGTAGGGCGTTTCATACTCGTTTCCGTTCGGCAGAGGTATCTGGTTGCGCAGAAAGTCATAGACGTAAACCTTTTTGTGCGGATAGATCGCGGGGATGACATTCTTGCCGAAATCGTGTTCGCTTGAAGAATCCATCGCGTCGCTGACGACCGCGTTCACAAGCGTCTCCGTCGAAAAAAGGTAGTTGCCCATACTGACCAGCGCAAGGTCGGGCTTGCCTGGGATCGGCTTCGGGTTTTTCGGTTTCTCTTCAAAGCCTATCATCCTGTAGTCGCTGTCGATCTCGATCACGCCGAAGGCGCTCGCCTCCTCGATAGGAACAGGCATCGCTGCAATCGTCATATCCGATTTTTTCAGGACATGGTATGAATACATCTGCGAGACATCCATCTTGTAGATGTGGTCGCCGCTGAAGACAAAAACCTGCTGCGGAGAGACATCCCTGATGAGGTTCAGGTTCTGGTATATCGCATCGGCACTGCCGAGATACCAGTTGCTGCCTGTACGCATCTGCGCCGGGACCGAATCGACATACTGGTTGATCGTCGGGGAAAGCGTCCAGTTCCTGGCGATGTGCTGGATCAGCGAATCCGCTTTGAACTGAGTCAGAACCTTGATCTGCATAAAACCGGAGTTGACGAAATTGCTCAGGACGAAATCGATGATCCGGTAACTTCCGCCGAACGGAACCGCAGGTTTAGCCCTATCCATTGTGAGCGGAGAAAGTCTTTTGCCCTGCCCGCCGGCAAGAATCATTACGAGTGCATTGGACACGGAACCCTCCATTTTGCGGTGAAATAAACCCTACAGACGGGTTATAGCATATTTTTGTAAAAATCGCTAAATATTATTAGACTTTTAAAAAAAAATGATAATACTTACCCGTCGTATCTGTCAAAGCGTTTGCCGAGACAGGTTTATTATTTCTTTTTATGTGGAGGGAAAGATGAGATTTATCGCTATCGCTGTTTTCGCTATGCTTTTCGCAGTTTCATGCGGATCCGCAGAGAAAAAGGCTGAGACCGCTCCTGAGGCTGCTCAGGCTCCGGCTGCCGAGGCAACAGAGGCTCCTGCTGAAGCTGCTCCGGCTGCTGAAGCTCCGGCTGAAGAGGCTGCTCCGGCTGCTGAAGCTCCGGCTGAAGAGGCTCCTGCAGAGGAAGCTCCGGCTGAAGAAGCTGCTGAATAGTCACCTTTTCCCAATTTCTTAAATCAATTTATCTCTTATCTTGGTTTAGGGAATTGGGTATTTTTTTATCCTGGATCTGCATAACAGCGAAAATCGTCATGATTACGATCGAGGCGATCGCCTCTGTCGCGGCGAAGGAGAGCCAGATCCCGTCAAGTCCCCATATTTTTGACATCACGACTCCGCATACGACGATAAGCAGTACACCGCGCAAAAGCGATGTCACGGAGGCGCTTCTGGCCGCTCCGATCGCCGAAAAGAAGGTCGTCATCACTATATTTATCCCGGCAAACGCATAGCCGGTAAAATATAGTTTGAGCGCCCTGTCGGCATAGCCGGCAAGTTCCCTGTTTCCGTCAGCGTTGAAGATCCCGGTAAGCCCGCCTGTAAAACCGAAGGCGACCGAAATCATGATCACTTCAAGCAATACCGCCGTTATAATCCCGAGCCTTAGCAGAGATCTGACCTCGCCTTTTCTGCCGTTACCGAAACTTGTGCTGACAAGCGGCTGCATCCCGTTGGCCAGACCGTTGAAAATCGCTGTTGCAATCAGCGCCAGATTCGCGACGATCCCGTACGCGGCGACACCGAGATTCCCGGCAGCGGCAAGCAGCAGGAAGTTAAAGACCGTGATCGTCACAGCAGACGAGATCTCGCCGACAAAGGCTGAAACACCAAGCCTGCACGAGGCGAAGAGGAGTCCCGGCGAGGGCATGATTTTGTGCAGTCTGACGTTCGATCCGGAACTGAAGATGTGCGTCGAATATATGGCACAGGCGACCAGCGGCGAGATCCCGGTCGCAAGTGCGGCTCCAGGCAGCCCCATTCCGAGCGGGAACATGAAAATGTAGTCAAACAGGATATTGAAAGCGCTCGAACCTAACGCCGCGACCATCGCGACAGTAGGAGCGTTGTCGTTTCTCGTGAATGCGTTGAATGTGCTGTTGAACATAAAAGCCGGCGTGGCAATAAGCACGATCCTGATATATTTTTCACCTTCAGCGACGATCCCGGCATCGCCCCCCATGAAGGCTAGTACCCGGCCCGGGATAAAAATCCCAAGCAGAACAAACGGTACGCTCAAAATGATCTGCCAGACCAGGGCATTAGTGAAATACTCATCGGCACAGCCGCCGGATGCACCCTTTTTCAGTGAAAAGCAGGTCGCGGAACCGATCCCGGTCATCGCTCCGATAGCGTAAATGAGGCCGTAAACAGGCAGAACAAGATTGAGGATCGTGATACCGTCAGCACCGGAACAGAGCGCGATAAAAAAGGTATCGACAAAAAAATAGGCGGAAACGCCGATCATCGCGGCAACGTTCCGGGTCACATATTTTAAAAAAAGGGAATGCAATTCTAAGACAGTCGGTTTAAATTACGGAATATCCTGGATCCGGCTAGTTCAGCATTCTGATACGCTTGCCGCCGCCGCACTCTTCGGTACCGGTCTGGTCAACCGAGAAGTTGACCGGATTGATGTCCCCGTAGGAGTTCAGGAATTCGACCAGGGCATCACGCAGGGAGACCGAAGTGTCAAGACGCGTCGTGTTTGCTTCCAGCATGAAGAAGCCGCTGCCTCCACGGGCCATGTAGTCGTTCGTCGCCATTTTGAAAAGGACATGCGGCTGCACCAGCTCATAATCCTTGATGACGTATGTGTCGCCAATCTGCAGGCACTTGGTCAGGGCGTAGGAGCCGTGACGCTCCTGGAGCTCAGCGCTCGGGCTGCAGTCGAGCTCGACCCCCAGACCGGCAGCCTGGATCTGCGTCTTGCAGCCTCTGGATGCGGAACGTCTCGCGACATAGTCGAACAGAGACTTAAGCTCTTTTCCGCTCAGGTACATCGTCGTGATCGAGTTTTCGAAAGGAAATACCTCGTAAAGCTTTTCAAGCGTGATGTCGCCAGTCGGAATGTCGGCGCGGATACCCATCGAGTTGGTCACGCAGAACTGCGCTCTCGCCATATCGTGGTTCATCATCGCATCCGTTACCAGGTTGCCGAGAGGGCTGTCGCCGCCGCTCGGATCGTTACGAAAGATCGTTGACTCGGCATAGCCGACGATCTTCTGCAGATACTGCGAATAATCAAGGCCGTCCATGTACGGCTTGAGCAGATTGACGATGTTGCCGTCCTCCTGGATCCTGTCGGTAACCGCGTGAGTCGTATATTTGTGCCAGACGATCCGCTTGTTTTGAACCGCGACCTCGAGCTCGCCTACGATCTTCATGTTGACACCGCTGTGGACGATGATCACGTCACGTCCGTCAGGTCCCTTCATGATCTTCGGCGGATCAAGAACGACATGGTGATGACCGCCGAGGATAAGGTCGACTCCCGACACTTTCTCGGCAAGCCGGTAGTCTCCGTCAAGCCCCTGGTGAGTCAGAAGAACAACGATGTCGACCAGA